>Ga0099825_1007477_pt1 | contig 13279 bp, 10 predicted proteins | sample SiratroredBW_FD_76838 | JGI IMG/M metagenome (GOLD analysis project Ga0099825, IMG submission 76838) | Root nodule microbial communities of legume samples collected from California, USA - Siratro red BW | ecosystem: Host-associated > Plants > Roots > Nodule | place: USA: California | collected... | reverse complement strand
ATGATGATATAATCCACCAACGTTTTTATCTATAAGAACCGTTTCATCTCTGAGAACCATTCTCGTGAAAATATAAGAGAAGAGTAGATGACAATTCTAATTTTGGATGAAAGAAAACGAAATGGGGGAAAAAAGAGTTGGATGGTGAACCATAACAACATTATGGTGGCTTTGTTCTTTTATATTAATGGCTAAGTTTGTTTCCCCTGCATATATAAGAGTTTTTTTAATGAAATTTAGAGTGAAATGAGTATTATATAACAAAAAAACGGTAGTATTAAAACTAAGCATTATATATATTATTTGTACAAATATGTCTTCAAAGTAAAAATATTATAAATAGGTTATTCAACCTCTACAAATATTCACTTCCAATTTCATTATCATTATCAATAGAATTTAATCCTATAATTAAATCACAACATTAATAAATATATAATAACATATAAGGATGAGCTCATAAAACAATATAATAAACATATTATTATCATCAAATCACATTTATCACTCTTCAATTATAATATAATATATTGTGACTATGCAAATAAATACAAGTTAAATTATATATTTAGTTACTGTGACTAAATATGAAACATTTTTATTTATTACCTACAAATGACTCATATGATGTTATGTATACAACATATCTTGTATCTCAACATAAATTATACATCTATCCAAAATATATATAATTAAGTCATAATAGTAATTTTCCTTATGTAAAAAGTAAAAGTATAAAGGATCACAAATTATACCTCAATAAGGATAGATTAGGTGATCAAAATATTGATTTCAAAGTTAATTTTATTCACTCCCAATTAAGCCTAAGTTGTATAGTCAATACTCATGTAAAGGAAATTAACACATGGCCACAAATCAACTTATACATAACCCATATGGCAATGCATTAAGTAAGGGAGTAAAAACACTTATAATTTTTTTTTAAAAGTGATGTGAGACATGGAGAAGCTATATGAGCACAAAATTATTGTATGTTTTGTAATTAGTCTCACATTTCCTAAATTATGGTGTGCAAGAGGATTTTCAATCGTGTAAAAATAGAGCCACTTATATAATTCACTTTGGAATTGGATTTGAATTGAGTTGTTATTATACACTATTCTTTTTCTTTTAAAGTCTTTAAAATACGAGTATTATTCTAAAGAAACATTTTCAATGAATTTTTTCTAAAGAATTAATTTCAATAAACTTTTATAGGAAGAACCTTAGTTTTGAGTTTCTTTTGAGATACTTGAAAAACATTTTTAAGATTGTTTTGAGTCTTCCGCTACCCCTAAGACTATCTCAACGTATCATTTTAAATAATAAATAATAATTAAATTTATAATAAATAATATAAAAATGATTAATAAAGTAAAGTTAATTTAATATTTTGTTAATATATGTTTTATGTTAAATAATAAATAAATTCAATAAAATTATAAAATAATAATAATTAAAATAAAATAATTATAAACAAATAATAAAATTATTAATAATATTAACATTAAAAATTAAAAATAATAATTGATACTTTTATAATTTTTGCAATTAAATAATAATTTATTAATTACATCTAATAAATTCATTATATTTATTTTTAAATTAATTTTAATTATAATTTTATCTACTAAAAAATTATTTTATCAACTATACCTATCACATCACTCACAAACTTTTATAAACTTATCTATTATTTTCTCAAAATATTTCTCTTAATCTAAACAAATAGACTTTTTACAACTCTTATCTCAAATTCACTTCTTCAAATCTAATCTATAATCCAAACAAACTCTAAGAGAATGAAAAAACAACTTAAAATATTATAAAATCGACTTTTTATTTGTCCAAACTTAATTTATCATATACCAACTTCTCATATTCATAATCTAAAAAAATCTAATTATAGATTTTGTTTTTTTAAAAGATATGCAAAAAGTTAAAATTTTAAAATAAACTAAGAAAACACATATTGAGTCTTACATCTTATATTTCTTTCACTTTTTTTTTATTTCAATATACATTATGTGTCATTATTTTTTTCCTCTTTACTAATTTTATTTCTTCATATTAGTTACATTAAGGATATACTTGGAAAAAATATATTACTTTGACTAACATGAAAAAGAACAATATTTTTAAAAAATTGACAATTAAAGGAAACACATGTTTATAGAATTATTAGAAATAAAGAGGAACACATGTAATCCTCCACCTCACTTTCCAAAAACAAAACCAATCACATTTTTCATTTTTAAAATAAATCTAGGAATTTGTACGACAATAAATAGTTTTTAATTTATTTAAATAAATATATATTAATGAATGAAATCTACTCACGTAAATAAAATAAATATGGAAAAGACATGATATTATGGAAAATTGAAATTCATCCTCTCCTTTTCAAAATTTAATAAAAGCTTCTATTTATATTAACGAGATAGAAACACATAATTGCAAATAAAAATAATTGCAAATAAAAGATAACAAAAAAAATTAAAATTTACCGTTTCACTTTTCAAAATTAAACATAGTAACTCGTTACTTCTTTTTATATAGTAATTAAAAAAATTAAAGAATATCTTAAAATTGCTTTAGTTAAGAAGTAATATACACAAACCATTATGTTGATATTGATAATATATGGATAAGTAACCCATCATAAGAAGATAAAAATATATTCTGTAGACAGTGTATAGTTATTTAAAAGTGATATTTGTTTTCTTTATATAAAACAAATACCATGAAAAAGTAAAAAGTATTTTGAAAAAATCAAACAAAATCCTTGGCAGTATCATAGTAAAAACACCCCTACTTTATTACCTTTTCTCCTATTATTTATTTATCTTTTTTTCTCTAAAATTGAATGAGATATCATTTATTAGTTTACTCGGCGAACGGGAACTCACCAATATTAACATTTTCCCGTAAGTATAATCAACGGTATCTGTATCCGTTATTATTTTGTAGGCAACTGAAACGCTCCTTTTGTTAGTCACCCTTGGCGGCGCAAAAAGCTGCAAGTCAGAGACTACCTTATCCCACTCTCTGATCTAAGCCCGTGTGATTCACGCGGTGTGAGATTCTGCTAACGGAATCATCCTGCACGTTGGATTTACGCGTGCTAACAGAAGCATCGGATTCTGCGGCAGTTTTCCACTTTAGTGTATTTTCCTACAGTAATAATTAAAATTAAAATTGGTAAAAATATTTTTTTTTTATCAAAATTGAAGATATATAATTTTAAACGAAAGAATTAAATGTCAGTTGGATAAATGTAAATCATGTTAGAATAATATTAATTTGTTTATCATAATTAAAAATAATATTAATATTATAAATTTATACAAAATATAATAATTTTTTTAAACAAAATTCTGTTCTTTCTAACTTTTATTTTTAAAAAATATTATATTCAATTTCATAAAACTATTATAAAAATATTCATATCATATAAAAAAATATTATAAATGTATTTTTAATATTTAATTTTCTGATTTCCCAATATGTTGTGTTGTGTTAAACATATTATAAATAACAGCAAATATTTAAAAAATATGAATATACAGGAATAGCTCATAAATAACAGTAAATATTTTATTATTATACAGAAATTGCATAAATAACAACAAATATTTTATTGTTGCAGATGAATCGTTCAAGAGGAAAAGGTTTAATTGAAATAGTTTTTCCGACCCACAATTTCGGATTTAGACTGACATGTCATCTGTGTAACACGATGAGGGCATGATATACATGTAGCATGTTGATGGGTCATGCATGGTTGATGTATGCGCAGTGTTCCACACTCACACAGCCCCATGCCAGCTATACATAATAATGAAAAATAAATATATTTTTATTGCAGAATTAATATTTATATGTTTTACCTACTCGGGCCCATTAAATGCGAATTTTTGACCGTCGATAAAAAAAAGCCAATGGGTGTTGTTTAGACTAAAAAAAGAGCAGAGAGGGGCCACTGTGAGAGAAACCACTGCCAATAGCAGACACAGACAGACACAAGAGAGAGACAGAGGGAAAGACAGACTAGCTTCCTCCGTCTCACCCAAAACAAACAAGGTAAATTTCCTGTTCTTTCAATCTTCTCCGTCCATTTTTTTTTTCTTCCTTCTCCTCGAGAATCTCATCAGAGAGATTAAAACACCATTATTATTTATCACGAAATGTCTTTTTCTCTCTTCTTTAAACAAATTCTCGGGTCTGCTCATGTATGGAGATTTGCAATCACTGTGTCCTCTGTCGTACCAGTCGGCTATATTATATATAAATATATTTCTTAGAAAACTCGAAGGAGAGAAATAAAATCAGGCCCTTATATTTGTAATCTCTCTCCTCCTTTTCTTCTGAAAACTGAACCATAGTAGTTTTGGTTTTGGTTTTGTTTTTTTGTTATATATATCTGTATCTCTGGTTTGTTGATTCTCTTTTCTCTTCTTACTGGACGGGTGAAGAGAGCTTTTATTTCTGCGTTTCTCGTAGGATCTGTCTTCGAAAAAGGCAGGCACGCGGTGGATTTATGTCGTCTGGATTTATTCTGGCAGTAATTGGGGCTCCGTTGAAGCTCACTATTGTTTATGTTTCTTTTTCTCTCTTTTTGATTCTATCTGAGTTTGTGTTCTCTGGATTTGCCTCTCTGTGTATGCTCCGCTGCATACTCAGCTATACCAGCGTGAAGCCACCTGTTTCAATGCGATTGAGGCCAAAAAGGTTTGTTTGTTTGGTCTGTCTTTTGTATTTGTTCTTTCCTAGTTTTGTTTCGTGGTATTGGTGTCATGTTTTTCTTATGGTTTCTTATGGTTTTGGAACAGGACTTGTTGCGGAGTGGAGTGTTACGGGGGCTTTCTTATACAGAGATTTTCTTGTCTTTTCATATTCTTAAGAGGGGATTTCACTTGAGACCTTGAGAGTTTTGTTACCTTTTTGTTCTGGCTTCCTTTCCGGCTTCCGTTCCTTCGATTTTCTTTCTTCTTTCATTCATTCCGGTTTTCCTCACTCATCTGGGTATTCTGAGGGGTTTTTGGAGGGTTTTTCCTCATTTTTTTCCCACCATGCCCGAGATTCGGAAACAACCGGCTTCTAAACTGAAGCAGAAGCCTCACCACTCCATGCAAGAGTCCAAAGCGTCGAGAAAACTGCGTATAATTTACAACGATCCTGATGCCACTGATTCATCCGACGATGAGTCAGAAACGATTCCAAAAAGAACAAAGAGAAGCTTTTGTGAGATCCATCTCCCTCCTCTTCCTCAAGCTTTCACCTCTCCCGAAACCAGTTCCTTCGAGGTAAATAGCAGCGTCAATGCAGTGAGGGTGAAGGTTTGCATCGAAGGTCAACCCCAGAGTAAGAAGAGGGTTTTGACCCAAACCCCGCCAACGAGGAGGAACACTTCTGGGAAATACAGAGGTGTTCGGCAGAGAAAATGGGGTAAATGGGCTGCTGAGATTCGTGACCCTTTTCAGAGTACTCGCATATGGCTTGGTACTTTCAACACTGCGGAAGAGGCTTCTCAAGCCTACGAGGCCAGAAGGCTTGAGTTTGAAGCCATGGCTAAGGCCCGAGCCTACAAACACGTTTCTGAGCCTTTGCCCACAACTTCTGATAAGAGTATATGCTGTAACTCTTCTGATGCTGCTGCTGTGTCCGTGTCTGAGAAGTTTTCTACTACCTGTGATGATTCGGATAGTGTTTTGTCACATCCATCACCTTCATCTGTGCTTGAGTTGGATTCTTCAGCTTCCAAGCCCATTGACAAGGGTAATGTTTCGGGTGAGGAAGCTGATGATTGTAATGATTTGGTTGCTGAACTTGCTGAACTGGAAATTCCAGATTTGAGTCTTTTGAACTTGCCATCACCATTCGACGGTGCTGCTGCTGCTCTTCCTTCTCTTAAGTCTGGGACCGAGCCAGACTTTGGACTTGATTTTGATTGGTTGTCATTTGATGATTATGGTCAGGGTTTTGATGACTTTGGTGGCTTGGAAGATATTCACATTTGTGGGTTTGATGATAATGAGCCCAGTGAGCTTCCTGATTTTGATTTTGGCGATTTCTGTGCTGATGAGTTTGCTGGTTGGACCGAGGAGCCCCTCAACATTACTTGTGCCTAAGTTTTGCAGAACTGCATAGGAATAATTTTACAATATTTGTCATAAGTTTTGCTATGATTATGATTAAGTTTTATTAGTTTATGTGAGATCTCAGAAATTGTATCTTCTGAGTGGGTAGTGGGGAGAGAATCTTTGGGTTTTCCTGTGCTGCTAAGAGCCGTCCAAGGACCTCAAACCATGAAAATATGGAGTAGAAAGTAGAAATTTGAAGTGTTCTTAGTTGTTGAAGTAATTATATAATTATTTATATTATGCAAAATTTCTGAGTATTATTTTACTAAATTAAGTAAAACTGGTAACTACAATGAAAAAACTGATAAATTTATTAACATTTATTAATTTTGATATGTATAATGTAAAACTGGTAGATTTAATGAAAAAACTGATAAATTTATTAACTTTTATTAATGTGGTATCTAAAAAAAATATTAATTTTGATGGTATCTAAAAAAGCTATTAATTTTGATTTGGTATGGGAAATTAATTTTTATTACTTATTAAATAAATTATTAAAATTATTTATAATCTGTTGAAAAGTAAATTATTAAATTATTAAAATAGTATGAAAATTTGTATGGAGTTGACATTATACTAAGTCTAACTGAAATAGATTATTTCTCCAGATTTTTTTACTATTATTTTTATTAATTTTTTCTTCTCGGACAATCGTTTTGATATCGTAAAAACTTTTGTTTTGTTTGTTACTCCAAAGATTTAGAAACAAATTTTTTTAACAAAATTAAAATAAAACTGATTCGAATGATAATAAATAATAACAATTAATTACGTATAAATTATACATAATTAATTTTTATAACCGTTACAAAACAGACGGGTATCAAGAAGAAAGGTTTAAATAAGATATAATTACCTAAAGAAATAATCTTATGAAAAAAATATTTATGAATATATATTAGCAAAATTTGTTAAGATGGAGAAAGAGATTAACATTATAAATAAACTTTTAAAAGTATCGGTACCAATTTAATTTTTTTTTATAATTTTCCAATTTAATTTATATTTTGTTTGAATAATTTGAAAACTAATCAGTTAAAACGTTAGTATAAAATACATTTAATTTTACTTCTAAATAAAACTTTGTAAATTAAATTAAATTTAATATAATACTAAAAAAATTGTTTTAAGTAAACAAAAATTAATTGAGTTATAACTTTTTACATTTTTACAATTTTAAAAAATAATTTATTATAACTATTTTATTAGTTTTAAGATGCTCACTCAGAAGCATTGTACAAGAAGAAAGATGCATTTGAGTAATTTGACGCAGCAACTTAAAATGGAAGCCACAGACCCATAATGCTCAAATCCAAGATAGTTGATTATGAATTGTACAGTGACTTCATCATGTATAAATATTGATGACGCATGATATTATGCCAATTTGTAGATTGACTTTTACTCATTTTTTTTATACTTATTAAAATAAAATTAAGAATTTTTATTCACTCGCATCAATAAAATATATCGAAAAAATTCCATTAAAAATTCACTCTTATGTATTCAAACAACCTCATCTTTTTACCATATTTGTCTCTCTTTTTTCCCACTTTCACAGCACTCCAAACAAATCCTTATTATGTTTTGATTCCCAAATTTCTGTGTAGATAGTGAAAACGTGATTTTTTGACCAAAATAGTTTAAAAAAGTAGAAAGGTGGTAGAGTTAAGGGTAGTATGTGGGGCCATGGCAAGAAGACCCTTTGGTGCACCCTGTAGACGTTAGGGTACCCTACCCCACACCCCCACCTAGCTGTATCGCATTTTCTTCACTACTTCACTCTTTCGCCACTTCCCTAATAAATAAACACTTAAATAATTAAAATGTCCGTTTGTCACGTGTGGGACCCTTTTCTCCACATGTTGGTTGTTCCATAAACATACTGTATACGGTTTATGATACCGTAGGATCCTATTTTATTTTTTCTCATTTTACATTTAATATTATAAATATATGTTACGATATTTTTCTGCAATTAGGAAGCTTTCCATTTCATACCATACCCCTACAATGCAATAAATCACTCACTTTCCATCATAAAATATGATATCTCTTTATTCCGCATTCCATGGCCAGGCCAAATCACCATGCTTTTAATTTAATTTAAATTCATTTTCTTTTCCAACTATACTGAACTCATGCAACAAAGACATGTTGTTCACACATTTTCTTAATTATTATACTGACCCTTGACTTAGGGATTTAAATGTATTATAATCACATCCAATTTTTTTTAATGTGATGTCTATTGCAAAAGCTGTTTTCTGTTTTCATTAGAGTGAATACATTAATAGACTAACAACATTTAATCTAGAAATACTAGCAATATAATTTTTTTAGAGTAAAATATTTTATTATTGTATTTTATATTAATTTAAATTTTGGTTTTGATCATATCTGGCTGCAAAGCACTGGGTGTAGGTGGTATGCAGCCAATGGAGAATCTCAGATATGAGTCACATGCCTATGACTTTTAATTTTTCTCCTCCCAACCAACCTAATGTCCATAATTATAGCATTCAGTTTCGATTTTCTCTTGAAATTGAAATTTCCAACTTTTGCATGGTAAAATTGAGCGGGACACGTGGCATGCATCAAGCGGTGGAAGAGGAGAAAATGTTGGGAATAAAGTATGGAGGTAGAAGTAATAATAAAGTTGAAGGAGTGAAGTGAGATAGTTAGGTAGGGGTAAATAGTAAATGGGCCCCAAACCCAGTTGGAGGTGAGATATTAATGATGTTGTGATGATGGGAGTGAGTATGGAGAAACATAACAATTGTAGATTTTGTACATGGTGATGGTGCCCAAGAGCAATGCATCCCCATTGGTCCTTCTAATCTCATGTTCAACTTTGATTTTCTTTGTCTTGGTCGTTTCAGAATTATAATAATTGTACTAATCTTTTGCATTAATGAGCTTTAATTGACTTTCTCACCATTGGTTGCAAATCTTTGTCAATTGTCTGTTGCCCACTCCCAAACAATAATATCAACGTCTCTTCCCCACTTGAGTTAACTAAAAGTCGAAGGAGTATAACAATTTTGCTTGGGCACCAAGTTTTATTTCGTCTCCACTTCATATAGTCCTTATATTCAATCCTTCAAAACACGTCACCACCAAAAAAACCTAAATTTAATTCATGTTTTAAGAAATGGGTCAGAGTTCTTCTTATATACTCAATAATCTCGATAAAGGTTAATTTAAATATATATTTTTTTCTTAATCGTTTAAAATATAATTTTTAAAAAAATGGGTGACTCGGAATATTAATTTGTGGTGGAAAGAAGTGTGAAATGTGGGAGAAGATGTTAGGTTTAGTGGGTCCTTGAAAATTGACAAAGAAAGGGAGAAGGAGAAGTATATTACGAGGTTTTTCACAAACTTTCTGCTCAACATTTGACCTATTCGGTGGAATAATAAAATATAAGACTGAAACGAAGTGGAAAACATACCACCAAAGAGAAACGTGATTTGAGGTTATCACAGAAACAAAATAATTAATTATGTACTACCCATATTATATCAGAAATAATTGGGTGAGTTCTACCATGAAACTGTTTTCACTTTTATTTTCTATTTTTATTTTTACTATATACTTCTCTCACACACGTTCAATCCACATTATTTTTTTACTTAATTGAGTGTATGAATGATTTCTGTAAATAGTACTTTAACTCAGATCAGTCAATCTAACCCATCTAAAAAAGCACCTATTCAAATCTCGTTAAAAACAATCTCTTCGGTAATTAAAAATTATGTTAGGCGCATTAATTTGTGAGATTACCCTAGAAAATGACAATACAATTTAATTCAAGGCATTGCATATTTCTTTATTTTAATAAATTTGGTTTTGATACGGTGAAATGAAAACAATTTTTATTAGAAATTATAAAATTTGCTCTTGGAGTTATTCTTTTAACTATATTACATTGTACGAACGAAGTGTCCACTAATTTTATTGACAATTAAATTTTATCTCTAATATAACTAACCATATCTAGTGAAGTATATATTTTATTTTATTTTATTTTATGAAAAATATAAACAGAAATAAAAAATAAAATAGTTAAAAGTAATACGGTTTAGATTTAATATGATTTTATTTTTTAATTGATAGTTTTATTTATTTTTTAAATAATTTATTATTATAATAGAAAAAAATATCTATAATTAATTATGAATACGCATAACATTTTAAAATATCAATTTTTAAGTAGCATAATCCATTGTATTATATTTACAAGTCACTTGAGAACATACCTCTTCAATTCTCAGCATCTATATAAGAAAAAAATGATATTTTCCTCTCCAATACTTATACACTAATCTATTGTAATTAGCCGAATTAAACGTACATTTTCAATGTAAATATACAAACTTATTTCCTCTCCTACATGAAACAAGTGCAAGCAAGCAAACAAAACCTTAATGCAACAGCATGAACCCCCTGTACCTTTTCTTAAATAATTTTTTTTTGCCGATAAAAAAATATATAGTTATTTGTTGATGCTTCAAGAATCTACTTTATTATTACTTTTATGGTGTTCGACATATGTCTAATTGGATGATAACTACATTCATGCTTGCATTTTCATTTATGGTAATGTAGACGAAAAAAAAGATTTATAATAAAATAGTAGAATGGCTATTTTCTTATAAAATTATAATTTATTTTTCTTGAACCATTATTCCCTGAAATTTATACTAATTTTTTTTTTGTTTTTCGGTGAAATTGACCCAGCCACAAATAATACCCTTTTCTTTTTGTTGTTTAATGTATAATAGTTATATTTTCGTGGTCAGGATTAGATGCGGCTACAAAAGTCGTAAGGAAGATCTTATTCCGCTTTTGTTGATTATGAGATGTAGTTTCACAAATAACAGAAAATGAGAACTCCTTCAATGGCAGAAACTCCATCAAGATATAGTTTTCAGAGAGTCAAATTTCGTGAGAATTTTGAGTTCTTTTATTTTTTATTTATTTTTATTTCTTTTTTAAGGTTTAAGGTTTAAGGGACAGAAAAAGAAGAAGCAAGTTACATGTTTTTGTTCTCAACTAGATGTCAGGAACTGGATCAGAATTTCAAATTACGAAAACCAAAAGCATTATAAAACTACGATTCGGTTATTATAATCGATTTATTGCTGATCTCAATATTAATTTCAATATTTCAAAATCTAAGGAAGAAACAAGACAAATTGAGACCTACTCTGATCCAGAATTTATAATGTTTTAAAATTATAAAACTGAATTTTATGTAATTATATATTTTTTAGAACCATAAATAAATTATTCAATCGTATATCTAAACATATAAATGATTTTGATTAGAATATTTTTAGTTACATTAATTATTTAATTAATATAATTTAAATGGTTAGATACGACGGTACAAAATTAATTAGCGCTGTGATAAACTAAAAGAATATTTCAAAAAATCATAAATCTAAACATAAAAAGATTACAAAAACAAAAATAAGAATAAAATATTTTTTAAAAACTTAAAAAGTCTTTATTTCTTGTGAAAAAAATAGCTTCAAATATACAATTTTTCCTTTTAAATAAAATGTTCAAAATCAAAGAACCTACTTTTAGAAAATACATAAATTTTAATTTAAAAATACGTGAAAATTTGCATACTCAATTTTGGCATTGTTGGAAAAATTAGAAAGCTGTGAATGGAATGTTTCAGTCTGAAACAATCATTTAACCTGGTTTTGTAGTACAAGTTCCTTCAGTTGGACCAGTTTTTCTTAATGTAGAAAATAAAAAACTTAAGTAGTTTTTGGGTACATGGGCTTGTAAATGGGCTTAAGACTGGACTGCTTCTTCCTGCACCCCTATACTTTCTTCCTGTACCTCCATAAGCAAAGCAAAAGGTATCCTTTTCCTCTCTTAATTTTTTTCATACACATCTTTCACTTTTGTATTTTAAATTGTGTAATTAAAAATATAAATTATTTTATTTTAATTTTTTTTTCTTAAAATTTGTACGTCGAATTATACCGTCTGAAATATAAAATTTAAAATGATATTTTGATAATTTTGGAAGTATGGAGGTGCAGGAAGATAGACATGGGAGTGCAGAAAGAAGCCGTCTTAAGACTGAATTCATGCCTAAACAGGCCTACTTATTGTACAAATATAAATGGGTTTCCCTCCTTTTACGGACTTTTTCTATTTACACCTATCAATTTACTGAATAACATATTTACCTTTTTTAATATTTTTATTACAAAAAATTCCTTCTTGTATAAAATATGATAAAAAAAGTATTTTTATATTTGCATACATTATTCCTTAACCCTTGTTTTTTTTTTCTCCGATCTTCATTATTCTTTAAACTTTATTTTTGAATTTCATCTTCGTCACTCCTTAAACCATTTAAATGCTTTTTTTTTTGTTGTTTCCTTTCTTCTGTACAAAAATAATATAATTTGATCATAATTTTATTCACTGCGTTGAATATGATATATTTTTCACTAAACACAAATGCTTGTGTGCTTTTCATCAATATGACATTTTGTTTACTGGAAGCTATTATGTATCACATATAAGAATCAAATTTTATTCTTTTAAAATAAATGAATTTAAAAGGTTAGAAAAGTTAAAATTATAAGTTATGTTTAAGAGTATAAATTAGAATTTTATTTATTTATTTATTTTCTAAAAATTCCCTACCTCTCTAAACTCCCATTCTGTAAATTTTTCTTATTCTTCTTACACAGGTGGAGGAGAAGGAATAAATGGATAACAGTGAAACGGGAGGAGATGTGGATGAAAACCGCAGGGAGAAGGGAGAAAAAAGTACGGTTAAATTTTAAAACCTATAAGTGCAAAATTGACATTCACACACTCGACGGGGGTACAGGTTAAGATTTCGGGGTGCAGGAAGCAATAGGCTTTAAACAATTGACTGCTTTCCGTTAACAGTTTATTTTTTTGCTATTGACACAAGCATTTACAAGCTTTATTTATAACTAGGTTTTTTTTTTTTTTTTTTTTTTTTTTTTTTGTGTTTTGTTTATTTGTTTTTATTTAATTATTTTTTTTTTTTTTTTTCTTTAAATTTTTTTTTTCCGATTTTTTTTTTTTTATCTTCTATACTTTATACTTTTGTAGTATGATT
>Ga0099825_1007472_pt1 | contig 13281 bp, 8 predicted proteins | sample SiratroredBW_FD_76838 | JGI IMG/M metagenome (GOLD analysis project Ga0099825, IMG submission 76838) | Root nodule microbial communities of legume samples collected from California, USA - Siratro red BW | ecosystem: Host-associated > Plants > Roots > Nodule | place: USA: California | collected... | reverse complement strand
CTTTTCAACGGTAAAAACCATTATTTATTATTAATTTTATTTTTAATTAAGTGGAGAACATGGATTGTTATCTGAGCGGTTTAAAAATTATTATTTACAAATATTTATTTATTTATTTATTTTAAAAACAATACGTAGAGTTAAGGAGTGAGAACATGAGAGTCTACTGTCATTGACTTATTCTTTTTATTATTATTATTTTTATTATTTATTTATTATCTTGAACGTGCAAATCAAGTAAGCAGTTTGAAAGCAGTCTCCTCTTCTTGTTTTTTTTTATTTAATCTCCTTTTTTAATATATATTTATTTCTTCTTGTTTTTTTTTATTTAATCTCCTTTTTTAATATATATTTATTTTTATTTTATTTTATTTTTATCATTTAATCATTAATTATTTAATATTTATTTATTTGTTATTTGTTATTTTCGTTTTTTTAATTATTATTATTTTTTAATTGTTATCTTTTAATTACCACATTTTTAATTTTCTCTTAATGGAAAAATTTGATATATATTTTTTAATTACTATTATTACTATTATTTTTTTTAAACAAATTTTTAATAGACTGATTTCTTACTATTTTTTTTTGTGAATTTTATTTTATTAATTTATTCATAGAATGTAATGGAACCAAAGTCTCTTTCTTTTTATTTAAATGACAAAGTATAATAAAATTAGATAACACACCCTTTTATTTTAATTTTTGTATTGTTTTATAATTTGAAATAATTTATTCACCCGGACGAAATTGGGTGTTGACATTTACTTTTATTATTATTTTCATTTTATTTACTCACATTATTTCTTTAAACTATATGATTTGTCTATAATACCAAATACTTATAAAATGAAAATTTAGTCACATGAATTAAAATGTAAAAATATATAACTCTTAATTTTAAGATAAAGATAAATAATGAATATAGTTATTTTAAAATAGAAATGTTACGCTGACAGCGTAGAGGTACCGCTGGGTGCAAAACTTGACCATTTTGCTTTCAATCTTCTAGGTAGGATTTTCATCTTGAAGCTAACAAACATTATTTGTTGGCCTAGTTTAGGATCATCCTTCATCAAAATTGTGTCATTGTACGCTTTAACTTCCTATTATGTGTACAATGCGGATGACTCCTTAACACTGAGTTTCTTTTTACAAGTTGATGCTTTAATGACTCTTTCTTTTCTTCAATGACTTTTGGAATTGAGAGCTTTCTTCAACCTACTTGAGGTGTTCAATTGTTTGTTTGTCATAGGAAAGGCTTCCTTTGATGCATCTATTCTCTTACAATCATTCCCTTCATTTAAACTTTGCAAACTCTAAAAAACATTAAAATTTACTTCATCATCTTGTGCTCTCACTTTAAGCTTCTTGTCATCTACATCAGTGATAACTCTTGATAGATTTCATGAAAGGTCTATTAAGGATCAAGGGAAATTTTGTGTCCTCTTCAATATCCATCACAACAAAGTCCACTAGAAAAATGAACTTACCCACATTGACAAGGACATCTTCAACCACACCATGAGGATACTTGAATGATTTATCGGCTAACTGTAGTATTATCCTGGTGGATCGAGCCTTTAGGTTACCGTTAGTATTTTTGCTATGATAGTAAGTGCACCAGTTGCAAATATAGCAAGTAATAAATACATTGTTCTCTCTCATGAGGAACTTGTGCAAAACACAACAATAAATACAATTATAACAAAATTAGACTATAAATAATTCCAAAGTTTGAATTTTTATGGGAGAAAATAAAATTAAAACAATTAGAATATACTTTTGTATTTTTAATGAGCACTTCGAATGTAGAAAAAGAATGGAGAGGATATGGAATGCAATTGCTAGGACTAAACTTTTATTAAATCACACTCTCATATATAAAATTAATTACCTTCTTTCCAAACAAATGTCAATGTCAACCCACAATAATACTTAAACCCTAATTCTTTAGGTGAATGAGCCTAAACTTATTTATTAACCGTCAAATCCTTGATCAATTATATAAATAAAACTTGCAATCGCCATAAAACAACAAATGAATAATGTTTCATTCTTAAACACAAGCTTTCATTTGGTATATTTCAATTCAGATCCTGATTGCATATGATACTTTCAATACCCTAATAATCATTTGTCATGCCATGAATTAAAACAACAAACATTAAGCATAGAATCAAAATACCAACAATTTGAAAGAAAAACATTTATGAAAATACATACTTATGAAAACCACTATTGATTGCATGATAATTTAACCAGTTACATCTAATTCCAAAAGATAAAAAGATTAACAATGGAGAAAGATGGATATACAAAGAGGAGAAAAGGGTTGTCCAAACCCTAGTCGTTATCCTAATGCTACATTTTTTACTCTCAACCTCTAGATGGAATGGAGTGCCTCCAAAGTTTCCAGGAGTGGAAGTGTCTAACCCTAATATATAGAATCTTAAATAGATTATGATATGTGACGTCTACCCTGGGCCAACACGTCTACCCTGGGCCAACTTTAGTGGCACCAGGCATAGTTGGATTCTGTTGTAATCTCTAGTACTTTTAGCCCAAATGGTGCATCTTAAGCACGACTCAAATAAGTGGCATCCAACTCAGCCTTGTTGAGCTCGACCCAACTGCCAGCATTAGCATTCCAACTTTGGCCTTATTTACTACTCAAGATTTCCAATCTTGATTTTCTTGACCCAAATGCCTCATGTTCATTTATTTGACAAAATTAATGGGATTCAAAGTAAAATTTGATTTAAAACTCAAGTAACCAATTATTTATAACAAGAAACAAATTATTGATAGAAGAGAAAAAAATATTCGGTTTAGCAGGTTCAAAGCTTAGAAAGAGTTGATTTCATATGAAAATAAGTCCAAAAATATCATAAAAAATAATGTTATCAATTACCTATAATTTTCATCAAATACAAGGACATTAAATTGATGTTAGCCTCCAAATCCAATAAAATATTTATCACGAGTAAATCACCTACTGACACTAAGATAGTAAAACTTCTTGGATCCCTAGATTTTAAACATCAGGATTTCTAAACAATAGCAATACAGATAGTCTCCAACTATATAGTGCCCTCCTCTATGAATCTCCTATTCTTTGTCAAAAACTCCTTCATAAATCTTGCATAAGTAGACATTTGCTCTAAAGCCTTTTTAAAAGAAATGTTAATATGCAACATTTTTAAAATGTCTTGAAAACTAGCAAATTGACTTTCCTTCTTGTTCCTTGAATGGGCATGAGGATATGGAAGATTTTTCACTAGTGAGGTTCTAAACATCTCTTTCTTTTCTTATTTTTATTTTTTTCTTTTTTTTCTTTTTCTTTCTTTTTATTTTTTCTTCTTTATTTCTTCCTCCTCTACCACTCTCCTCATTTACTTTTTCGTTATACTAATATCCTTCATTATCACTCTATTTCTCATCCTCATTATTTGTCTCTCTGGCACTCAATCAACCTCTTTCCCACTTCTAGTGATAATTTCTTTACAATGCTCCAAGGAATTAACTTGGGTGTTTATAGAGAATGATCCCCCCTGTTGGTTTGCCATTTGTTTTTCTAATTAACCCACTTCCACCTCCAATTTTTTTATAGACGCATTCGTGTTCTTTTAATTTTGGAGGAAAAGTTGCATAAATTGTTGCAAGGTGTCTTCCAACTTATTCTCTCATACAACAGTGGATGTTGTTGTTAGTATGATCCACTACTAGATGCTCCATGTTTTTGCCTTCCACCATAATTAGTATTATTTTGTCTACACCCTTGATTGTAAGCAATTGGATAAGGGTTGCTAGAGAATTGTTGGTGTCCTTGGTTCCCTATATAATTTACCTCCTCGCTTTGAGAACCACTAGAAACTTGGAAGTACCCATTTGAGTGATTGCCTTCACAAAAATTATACCTCATCACTTGTTAAGTTGGGAAAGAAGTGGTATGCACAAGGTAGTTAAAAGCGAGATTTTAATCATAAAATCATATATACTATCTACGATTCAAATTCCACTCAAGATCGTGGAACAACAAGACTCTAAGGATCATCAAATAAAATCATAAAAATGTTTGATCGCGACTGTTCACTTTCTTTTGTGAATGGATTCAGTCTAAACCTAACTTTAATTAAAAATTAATGTAGTTAAATTTTACTTTGTTATGTATGTTGTTAGTTGCAACCAATTAAAATTCTAAACACCAAACACCAAAACACCACCCACCAAATGTTTCAATTTCAATTAAAATAAAATCACCACCCAAATAAAATTAATACAATTAAAATTCAAAACAAATTCTAAACCCAATTAAAAATAAGAGTCTTTTCTAAACTCAATTAAAATTTAAGAGTCTTTTCTGCTGCACATTCATGTTCTTGATTGAATTGAACAAGTATCAATTTCAATTAAAATAAAACCAAAATTGAGAAACTTTTAACGTGCATATATATATATATATATATATATATACATACATACATATATAGAAAAGTAAAATTTACGATCCGTGTTACAATTCAACGATTTACGATTTTGTGAGCTTGTCACGATCTTATTCATAATCTCGATTTTAACTACCTCAGGTATGCAGGACTTGTAATTATTGAGGTAGCTTAGTCATCTACTAGTTGAGAACTTGTATTTGTTGAGGAAGAAGTTTATGTTGAACTGGGAGGGCATCTTTAGAACTCAAACTCTAATACTCCCTCCTTTGTGCCTGAGTCCTTCCATGTTGGCTTCGCAAATCAGTAAAAGTCATATATTCAATTATAGTGACGGATTCCTCTATAGTCTTAAACAACATTGAACCACCAAAAGAAACGTCCAAAATCATCTTATTTTTTGGGTTGTAGCCCATTGCAAAAAGTCTGCATATGCATCTCCACTTTAAAACCATGGTTGGAGTATTTCCTCAACAAAGCCTTAAATCTCTCCCATGCTTCACATAACCGTTCATCAACACCTTGAACAAATGTAGTTATGACTATCTTTCCTTAGTATTCTTTGGTGGTGGAAAGAAATGAGACAAGGATTTAATTTCCATAACCTTCCAACTAGTCAAACTTTTGTTAGGCTGAGATTGAAGTCAAGCTTTAGCCTTTCTAGTTAGAGAGAATGGAAATATTCTAAAAAATAATGCTTCCTCATCATTTTATGTGATTCCAACAGAACTGCACAACTCATAAAAGGTATAGAGGTGAGTATTTGGATCTTCGTGATTCCAAACTTAAAAGGAGTTGATTTTGACATAATTGACTAAAAATTATACATTTTCAGTACTCTTCCTAAAACATACATTTTTTTGTGAATGTGTAAATAAAAGGATCAACCAGAGTAAATTGTTGATTTAGAATATTGATGATATACTTTGTTTTGGTTTACTCTATCTTATTAGTTAAAATTATGTATCGTTTATGTTTTTTTTTTAAAATACCTAAAATTAATAATTTATTTGGAATTTGCATTGTTTTTTCTTCTTCTCATTTTTTCCCACATATATTTTAAATCTATTACAATATAAAAGATAATAAAAGTAATAATTTATAAAAAGATGCACATTACTCAGACTAGTTCTTCTAAGTTTCGTGACAAGTATAGGCTGGTTTCTAAATATTATGCATGGTGATGCTCTTATTATATATCACAGACATAGGAGTGACTGTTGAATAAAATTTATTAAAAAAAGAGAAATATCTAAAATGAACAAAAATAAACATGTAAAATTTATTGTAGAAAGAGAAACTCATGTAACGACAAAAAATTAATAATCTTTATTGAAAAATGAAATAATTAAAATCATTTTAAATTTATAATTTGATGTGTTTATATCTTTTCTAAATTTTAAATTTATTATATAATATATATTATAAATAAATTTATAAATTTTTATGTTTATATCACAAATATGTGTCATTCAAACAAATATCTAAAAAAATTTATGGATGAGTGAATTTTGTTGAAGAAAGAGAAATCAATATAATATAAAGAATGGATTTTTTTTTGTAAAAAGAGAAATTTATTAAATAAGAAAAATAATAATTATTAAAAATTAAAGATAAAATGGAAGTGTATTAAAATATAAGAGATGATAGTGAAATAAAATTAAATATACTATAAATCAAAAGTTATCTAAATTAGATTGTACTTTATAAGTTCCTATATGGACTACTTTTAAATACCTAGTATTAGTTAAATAATTTACTAACTAGTTTATTCACCTAAATAAACACTCATTTTAAAGAGATTTTATACACTTTTTATACACTAGAATATAGTGAGAGAAAACCAACAAAGAATAAATCGAGATAATTAAGTTAATTAAGTTATTTTAAATTCATAATTTAATTAAAGTTATTTTAAATTGAAAATAAAGTCTTGAAAAAATTTATTTGTTTAATTTTTTTTAAATTATGAATCTTAAAATTGTAAGACATATTAAACTTACTTTTATATATATATAATATAATACAACACATTATTCTCTATCTACCTCCAATATAAATTATTTAAAAAACATAAAATACATTATCTTAAATAGTTGATAAGAAGAAAAAAAAAAAACATCTAATAATGAACTTTATTTAAAAATAAATCTGTTAACAAAATAAGCTTTATTTAAAAGAATAATTTCATTGAATCAATACATTTAACATTCAAATCTAGAACGAGCGAACCAATAAAAAATAATTTAGAATAACTATATTAATAAATATTATTTTAAATTCACAAATTAATTATGGAAATGATTTATTTAAATCGTAGCTAAATTAAATTTATTTATTTGTAAATGTATTTAAATTATATATCTTGAAATCATTTATATAACATATTAAAATTAATTTTATATTTTTTATAATTTAATTTCACAAAAGTTTGCCCCTCTTCACACCATGTAAGTTAGACTATAAAAGTGACATCTTAAATATTTTTATAAAAACTTGTCAAATACTTATAAAGGAAGGGATGAATTGTGATTTAATTTTTAAAAAGAATCATTAACTAATTTTTATTGATGAGTTAATAAAATTACTTATAACTTTCTTTTAAATATTCTTTTTTTTTAAATAATTGGTCACATTTTATCTGTTTGTAGACACTACTTTCAAAATAATAGTTCTTATCAACAAGTGAAGTCTAAATAATGTTATACTTCTATGTCCAATTTTGGGATAAGAAAAAAAAATGTGAAATTGCCACTGAAAGAACTTTTTTATGGTGTGCTGAGAATAAGTTTAATCATTGTGACTGCTGGTTTGAAAGTCTAGGGTTTCGTTTTAGCACTTCTAGTTTTACGTAACTATGGTTGGTTCATGTCTTGTGGGGCTGCAACCAGATATTAGAAGGATGCAAATTACTCAGATTTCTTCTATGTTTGAGGAGAAGTGTAAGTTGATTCCTAAGTATTAGGCCATCGGATAGAGCAGAGTTCTCTAGTGATTCAAATGAGTTGGAATGATGTGTTCATATTTTTAGGAAACCTAGGAGATCAAAATGATGCTTCCAAGACTACTAAAAAAGTTGTTAGGGTGGGCTGCAAGGAAGAATATTTTAATTTTGTTTATCTACTTTTTCATAATACCCTTATGGGTTGGTTTGGTAATTTGCTTTGGTTTTTATCCTTTATGTGGGTTTGATCTGGTCTCTCATGATATTATTTTTTTTTCTTTCTAATAAATTTGATGTGATGTTTCTACAGTCAGTTTAATAAATTTTTTTATTATTCATTTAATAAATTATTCTTATGACACATCACTGACAGCAGTGACTGTTGAATAAAATTTATTGAATTATTAATAAACGTGTAAAACTTATAACAAAGGGAAAAATTAATGTAAGGACAAAAAAATTAGTAATCTTTATCAAAAATTAAATAATTAAAATTATTTTAAATTTATAATTTTGATGTATTTATATATCTTCTAAATCTTAAATTTATTAAATTTATTTACATAATATATCTATAATTAAATTTATAAATTTTGCATGTTTATAAATTTATAATATATAATATATTAACAAGTGAAGTCTAAACAATGCTATGCTCCTATATTCAACTTGGGGATAAGGGAGAAAAATTTGAAAGTGCCAATAAAATAACTTCTCATTTGTTGGGGTTAAGTTTAATGTGATCGTGATTGTATTTTGAAAGTCTAAAAGTTTCATTCTAGTCTTTCTGGTTTGCTTTTAATTATTGTTGGTTGTGGTTTTGTGGGGGTTGTAACGGGCATATTATTGAAACTCTTTCTTCAATTTTTCATGTAAGTTAATGTCTAAATATTGGATGTTGGAATGCACGTTACTCTTATGATATATCTCAAAACAAAAGAGTGACCAGTGAATAAAATTTAGTGAAAAAAAGAAAAATATCTAAAACATGTAAAATTTATTATAGAAAGAGAATATTATATAACGACACAAATTAATAATCTTTATTAAAAAAATAAGATAATTAAGATAATTTTAAATTTATAATTTTGATGTGTTATATATTTTCTAAATCTTAAATTGATTAAATTTATTATATAATATATATTATAAATAAATCTATAATTTTTTTTATGTTTATACCACAAATATGTGCCATTCAAACAAATATCTAAAAAAAATTATGGATAAGTGAATTTTATTGAAAAAAGAGAAATCAATGTAATATAAAGAGTGTTTTTTTTTTTTATAAATAGAGAAATTCATTAAATATGAAAAATAATAATCATGAAAATTAAAATAAAATGGAAGTATACTAAAATATAAGAGAAGATAGTGAAATAAAATATAATATACTATAAATTAGAAGTTACCTAAATTAGATTGTATAAGTTAGCAGTTTCTATATGTACTGCATTGAAATACCTAGAATTAGTTAAATAATCTACTCACTAGTTTATTCACCTAAATAATCTACTAACTACTTTATTCACACTATACAACCATACCTTGTAATTATCCTTTAAAATGATTGCACTTACAGATAAAAATTATTATGTATTAAAATTGGTAGCTACAAGTAAAATTATTAATTTTTCCTTATTTACTCAAAAATGTTGTAGAGAGGGTACCAAGAAATGTGTAGATACCAAATAATATTACTAAAATGTCTTTAGAAAAACTATCAATTTAAATAATATTTTAGCATAACTATATTTAAAAATATTTATTTTTAATATAACACAGTTGGAAACATATGTGTTTACGTATATATGTATCCATTTTTTTATCATAATTATTAAAATAAAAACATTATTAAATTTATAAAGAACATATTTGTAAACATTATTACAAACACTTTGTACTTTATTTTAATATAGACATTTTGTTACTAATATTATCGTTATCAATATAATTTATTTTAATTAATTTATTCTTTACATTTTCAAACTACTTTTTAAACTCAATTAATTATTTAAAATGAAAATTAATTATAATAAAATTATAAAATTTATTTTATAATTATATTTTATGAAAATATTTTTTTAAAAAATTTAGTAATATTTTTATTTTAATAATAATATATTTTATTTTATTTTGTATTATCATAAGAAAAAGGTAAATGCACATAGCCATACATGTTTCTAATAGAAAGTAGTGAATTGAGTTTAAAACTTTTTTAAATTCAATTAACTATTTAAAATAAAAAATTACTTATAATGAAATTGTAACATTTATTTATTTATAATTATTTTGTATCAAAATAAAAGTTTAGTAATTTTTTTAATAATAATAATAATTTATTTTATTTTATATTATCATAAGAAAGATGTGAATATACATAAGCGCATTTGTTTCTACTATTAAGTAGTTAGTTTTGGGTTTGAAAATAGTTACCTAAAGGGGTAAAGGGTAAACTACAAACAGAAGATCTTCTTATTAATCTTATAAATAAATATAATTAAAAGATAAATATTATAATAATTATTAAAATAAAAAATTTATTATAAAAAATACAAAATTAGTGTTTTTTTTTTGAAATAATTAATCTGATAAACTTATTTATATAAAAATTATAACTAAGGTCGAGTTAGGTGAGTTTACAAAATACTTACAAAATCTAAAAAATAAAATAATGAAATAAGTTATATTAATAAACTGTTATAAATGAAATTATATTTATTAAGAATTATGAATTATAATTACAATACAATTGGAAATACTCTTCCTTAATAGGTATACAAATATTTATCAGTGGAAACAGATCTGCACAAGCACATGTATGTCAACTTTTTTTATAAAAATAAAAAATAAAAAAAAATATTTTTATCATAATTATGAAAAAAATATTATTAAATTTATAAAAAATATATTCATAAAAAATAATTATAAATAAATAACTTTTATAATTTTATTAAATTACACTAGTAAAATTAGTAATGTATACACTACTGTTAAAAAAAAACTGAGTTTGCACTTACATATACAAATTATTATGTATTAAAAATTGGTAGCTACAAGTCAAATTAATAATTTTTTTATTTACTCAATAATTTTGTAGAAAGGTAAGAAGAAATGTGTAGAGAGGAATTAATGTTACTAAAACTTAAGAAAAAAAATATTAATTTTAAATAATTTTTTAATATAAATAAATTTTGAAATATTTACTTTTGATATAAATAATTTTTTTAGATATTATTTTTTCATATATACCATTATATAAAGAAGGTATACTAATTGATAATTTTGGTGTTATTTTCAATTGAATAATTTTGTTCTTTAATAAATAAAATACAATTTACTTATTTATTTAATAAATTTTCCGTACAATAAAGATTCACGTATGTGAAAGATTTATCGTAATTAACACTTAACCATAAACACAAATAAAATATTAAATAAAAATATTTTTTATACACTCTTCTCCATGTATTTTTTTAATCAATTAAAATTTGTTAAAAATCATAATTTTGATAAACTCAGTCACAATTAATAATTGATGAGTAATGAAGTGTGTTGCATAGACTTCTTTAAGGTAACTTAAATATAAAATCCAACAAACTTTTGAATAATTTTTCCTTTAAAATTAAAAATAAAAATTCTTGAAATCTTGAAAATTAGTGAAGACACATGTTTAAGCGTATTTGTATTCACATTTTTGTTTTACTAAAATATATAATTTTATAATTTTATTAATTTTATAAGTAATTAACTGAAAATAAAAAAAATGATACAATTTGATATATATATATATATATATATATATATTTAATTTTATAAAAATAAATTTTAAAAATATTATTTAATTAATTTAAAATAAAGAAATTGTATTTGACTATTTATTTTATTAAATAAAAAGATGAGTTTTTTTATTTATTATTAAATAAATCAGTAATAAAATACGTTACTCAGACTTTTTAAATATAACACCAAACAACCTTTTAAATAATTTCTCCAATTAAAACTTATAAAATTATTGAAAATTAGCAAAGATACATGCACTTCCGTCCATTAATTAAAATGTCATGTTCAAGACTTCACCTAAGTTAGCTTTTCCTTTTGTTATTGTTATTGAAAAGTTGGGTTAGTTAAAAAAATAATTTGTAAAAAAATAATTATTTTTTAATTTGAAACATGAAATAGTTTGATTGAGCTGTGAAATATTTAATAATTTTTTAAGAAGTAATTAGTCGATTTATTAAAAAAATAATTAAATAGTTGTTCTTTTAATGGAGGAATGAATAAAAATTAAAAATGGTGTTAAAATTGAACACATGAATGAAAGCACTCTGGAATTTTAAAAAAATATAATAGAAAATTTGTGACAAATTGTATATTAGGTACTACATTATTATTTATAATTATTTAAGTGATTTGTTATTAATATATGTTTACAAATTTGTAAGATTTTTTTTTTATTTTAGAGATTATTTAATAATAAATTGTTTTTCATTAAATAATAATGTGTTGGGTTGAGTTTGTGAATGTGTAATTTAGTTTTATATCAATAGATTGCATGTGTGTTTATTAAATGTGTAAAAAAACAAGGAGTAAATAAAAAAAATATGAAAGTATTACATTAACCAAAAGAATCAATTATGAAAAGTAACTTTGGATAATAATCAATTAGATTATTAAATAATTAGAAACAAATTATAAGAAATATATTCATCATAGTTTCTTCCTTTATCTTGAATTTTTATTTTTATTTTTTCTTTCAGTATATAAATTAGGAAGTGAAAAAGATAAACTATTTTTATCATTATCATGTCTTTAGTTCGAACGATTTTTATATTATTAAGATATTATTGATTATATCTGAACGTGTGTCAGTTAATTGAATCGAGTAGATTAAAAAAAAGATTGTTGTTTGAATTGTTAAACATTAAAAGAAGAAGGACATGTAACATGATAATAATTTTATGAATGATGTGCTTAAATATTGGATGATGTATAGTAAAAAAAAATGTTAATTTATGATTAAATAAAATACAATATAACTTAATTATTGTGGGATGTAACTTGTCAATAAGAGATGAAGTAGATAACATAATATATGTATCATTGGAGGTGTGATATATGTTTAAATATATATATATATATATATATATTAATAACAAACCACTTAAATAATTTTAAATAATAATTTAATTCATATTATACAATTTGTCAAATAATATTTTATTACATTTTTAAAAAAATTAAATAGTATAATTTCATTCACTTGTTAAATAATTTTAACACCACTTTTGTTTTTTTTATTAATTTCTCCACTAAAAAAAATAACTGTTTTACTATCTCTTAAATGAATCAACTAATTATTTTTTTAAAAATTTGTTAAATATTTAACAATTAATTTAAATTATTTTATATTTCAAATTAAAAAATAACTAATTTTTCACACATATTAACTAAACATTAATAAGAATAACAAACAAAATTGAAGTGGTGAACTTAAAGTACAATTTTAAACTTAAACATCTGAAATAGTGGATCCTTCAACTTTACTTTACTGATTTTATTCAAGAAGCTGTGAACGTGAAATAGGAGTCTACTACAAAAATACGTTAATGATACACAACTTACATATATATATATATATATATATATATATATATATATATATATATTTTTAATTTTTTTTTTATAATTTTATTGATAGATTTAATTAATAATTATATTTTTTTTAAAATGTCTAAGGGATAATTTTTTTTTTGACAATTCATATTCAACCGATGTTCATATTTATTATTATTATTATTATACGTTTTTTATAGAGTAATTTTATCCAAAAAAATCTTAAAATATATATATATATATATATATATATATATATATATATATATATAT
>Ga0099825_1007471_pt1 | contig 13283 bp, 7 predicted proteins | sample SiratroredBW_FD_76838 | JGI IMG/M metagenome (GOLD analysis project Ga0099825, IMG submission 76838) | Root nodule microbial communities of legume samples collected from California, USA - Siratro red BW | ecosystem: Host-associated > Plants > Roots > Nodule | place: USA: California | collected... | reverse complement strand
TTTTTTAAAAATTGTTTAAAAGTATTCACAAAAAAAAAATTATTAAAAGATTGGAAACTAAAATAATCCAAAAAAAAAAAAAAAAAAAAAAAAATGCACAACATATATGGCTTTTCCTTATCTCTAAAATAACCCAAATTTCTCCACAACAAGTTGTTGAAGAAAAATGTCTCCGTTACCATCACCGAAGTTGCCACCACCGACAAGGGAACTACAATGCACCTCTCTTTTCAAATAAAAGTGTCAAAGGACGCAATTGGAATTTTGAAAAGTTGATGGGTGCAGGAAACATTTGATGGCATGCATGAAGCAATTGTCTTACCAACATTGGTGCGAAAAAAATATAAATGGGCAACGTGGTTTTAGTGGGCCAAAGTGAGTTGAGTTTTGATGCATACTTGTACCTCCATACTTTCTTCATGTAGCTCTATACATTTGACAAAATGACTATTATAATTTTGATGAAAAAAATTAAATAAATCTTATAATTGGTAACCTTTTTTTTATTTTTGATTGTATAATTTAGAATTAAAAATTATCTTTTGAATTGTGGGATCCGAAATATAAAAAAATGCATTTTGGATTATATAATCCGAAATAAAATATATACATTTTTTGGATTGTAAAATTTAGAATAAAAAAATATATTATGGATCCAAAATATAAAAAATATATTTTGGATTGTACAATCCATAATTTAAAAAAATTATATTTGGGATTGACTTAAAATCTTGCACACATACATACTAAACATGATGTCTGCCCTGCTAACTATGAGATAGAGTTATTAGTTGCTAGCTGAAACGAATTATTGGCAAAGTAGCTCATTAGTTGATCCAAATATTGTATCATCAACATAAATTTGCACAAGAATAATGTCATTTTCAGTTGTTTTGATAAAGAGAGTCTTATCTACTTGTCCTCTTTGATAGCTCTTTGACAGTAAAAATTACTTAACCTTTCATACTACTATGTAGGTGTTTGCTTCAACATATAGAGAGCTTTCTTGAGCTTGTAGACATGTCTAGGCAACTTGTGGTCTTCAAAACTTGGGGTTTGTGTCTTATAAACTTCCTCATTTACGAATCCATTTAAAAATGCACTTTTCATATCGATTTAAATTAGTTTAAAATCCACACAAGCAAGCATAGGAAAGTAATAGTCTAACAACTTATAATCTAGCAACATGTGCATAGGTTTCACCATAGTCAATTTCTTATTCTTGATTACATCATTTTGCTACTAGCCTAACCTTATTCCTTTGCTCGCCCATTTTATCCTGAACACTCATTTTGTGCCAATTAAATTCATTTCACTTGTTTTAGGAACTAAACACCAAACATCATTTTTAGTAAATTGATTTAATTCTTCTTACATTGCACTGATCCAGTTATTATCTCTTAAATCATCATGCACTATTTTTTTTTCAATTTGAGACACAAAAGCCATATGTTCACACAACAGATTTATTGAGTTTCTAGTGGATACTCCTTTCTGAATTTGACCAATCACATTGTCTAAAGACAAGTCCCTTGGTATCGTCCATTGTTCAGGTAAATTTGTTCTTTCAGTGGCTGTATGAGGTGTAGAATTTGCCACTGTTCCACCTGCTCGCAACTCTACTGCAAAATTTTCCTTGTTGTTTTGCTCTGCAATGATTTTCAACCTTTGAAACCCATTTATTTCTTCATCTACTGCAGCTAATTTAGGTGCTTCCTGCATTCTTTGATTAATCTCATCAAAAGTAATGTGTACAGTTTCTTCAATCAAAATAGTTATCTTATTATATGCATGACTATGTGATGAGTAGCCTAGGTAGATGTCTTCATCTGTCTTAGCATCAAACTTGCCTAGATTATCTTTGCCATTTTTTAAAATAAAACACTTGCAGCCAAAAACTCTTAAATGTGAATTTTTTGGTTTTTTTCCCTTGAAAAGCTCATATAGGGTTTTCTTTAAAATGAGTTTAATTAACACTCTATCTAAAACATAACAAGCAGTATTTATTGTATCAACCCAAAAATATTTTAGAAGATTTGTTTCATTCAACAAAGTTCTTCCAAGACTTTATTTTTTCCTCTCCACAATCCAATTTTGCTGTGGAGTTCTTGGAGCTAAAAAATTGTGTTTAATGCCAATTTTTTCACAAAATCTTTCAAATCTTTCATTTTGAAATTCTCCACCATGATCAGTTTTGATGGCAACAATAGTGTAATTTTTCTCATTTTGGATTATCTTGCAAGTTTCTTAAAGACGTCAAATGTATCATCCTTGGAAAAAATGAAGAGAGTCAATGTGAACCTAGAAAAATCATCAACAATCACCAAGCCATAGTAACTACCACTTATGCTCATAGTCTTAGAGGGTCCAAATAAATCCATGTGAAGCAGTTCAAGAGGCCTTATAGTTGAAACAACATTTTTTTGTTTGAAAGAATTTTTAGTTTATTTTCCCTTTTGACATGCTTCACATATTCTATCCCTCTCAAACTTGATTTTAGGTAAGCCAATCACAGGCTCTTTAGATGCAATTCTATTTAAATTATGCATATGTATATGAGCTATGTGCCTATGCCACAACCAAGTTTCATCATTGATGGACAACAAGCAATTGATTTTGGAATTAATGCAATCAATGTTTAGCATATATACATTATTTACTCTTTTAGCAACAAGATGTGTTTCCCTTGAATATGTACTGGATATGAGACATATTTCAGGTTGAAATGTGACTTGAAAGACTTTGTCGCACAACAGGTTGATGCTCACTAAATTGTGCTTCAATCCTTCTACTAACAATACATCCTTGATGAGTAGAGTGCCTTTGACTCCTATGTTTCCACTACCAACAATCATGCCCTTGTTGTTGTCTCCATAGGTGACAAAACCTCCATGCTTTTCAATGAAACTGGTGAGCAAAGATGCATATCCTGTCATATGTTTGGAGCAGCCACTATCTAGATACTAAAGCTTATTCTTGGCTGCACCTTTCTCCTGTAAAACAAATTAATTTTTAAAAAGTGGTACCCTATTAAACTTGGGTCCAGAACTGTTAAAAGTACCCTTTGGTACCCACCTTACTAAGCCATTTGGAACATCAAAAAGCCTAATTCTACAAGTCCTAGCAAAATAACCTTTGTTCAAACAATAAAAGCAAGTTTGGAAGGGTGAGGCTTGCTTTTTGCTGTGTTTGAAAAAGTTGTTGAACTTTTTGGTTTTCTTTTGAAAAACAGGTCTGAAACCAATGCTAACTTTGAGAAACACATAATTTTGGGAACCCAAGACAACATTCAAATTTACAGTTGCCATAGCCAATTTGAAGAGGTTTTCACAAGATACTTTACTTTGGCTTGCAGAGCCTCACAATTCTCATATTTGGATGGTTTATTGGACTCACCCTCATGGTTAGAAGACTGATAAATCATGTTAAGTTGTTCAAAATCATAGTTCACATTTTTCAGTTCTTATTCCAGTGAGTTTACTCTTTCTTCCAATCAATTGTTTAAGCCTTTCAATCGATTATTTGTCGGGACCAATATGTTTGCTTCATCATATATTTCAAAAAATGCTTGAAGCAAGGTGCTATAGTTCTTGTGATTCTAGAAATATTAGAGCTAGCACTACTTACATCACATTGGTCTCTGGCCATCAAACACAAGTTGACCTCCTCATCTTCCTTGATGAAGAGTTGGCTGTAGAATCATTTTCATCCCATGGAATGTAGGCCATTTTTCCTTTGTTCTTCTTGCAGGGCTTCTTTTAATAAAGTCCTTTCTTTATGCACCAGATTGGGCCACTCCATCTTAATGTGTCCCTGTTTGCCACAACCAAAGCAAGTAAAATTAGCAAAACTTGAATCAATTTTCTTGGGATACCTCTTTGTTTACTTATTCTTCTCTTTCCCCTTCTTTTTTCAGAAACATGCTAAACTTTCTGGTGAGCATGTTTAAGGTTTTTGTTTCACTACCCTCACTGGATCCAGTCTCACTGGTTTCTTCAAAAGCAGAATGTTAATCCCCTAGCCTTTTTGTCTCTATTTTCCTGATCCTTTAGCCTATTCATTTCAAGCTAATGTTCCCTGAGTTTTCCAAATAAGGTTGTTTTGCTCAAGGTAGTGAGATCCTTCGTTTCAAAAATTGTAGTGACTTTTGGTTGCTAAGTTCTGTCAAGACACTTCAAGATCTTTATGTTAAACTCCTCTTTGTCAATGATCCTCCCGAGGTCAATGAGATGGTTCACAATGTGTGTGAATCTTTTCTACACATCTGCTATGGTTTCTCTAGCCTGCATTCTAAATAATTCATATTCTTGGATGAGAGTATGCTTTCTTGTACGCTTCACATCACTTGTTCTTTCATGGGTTACTTTCAAAATGTCCCATATTTCCTTTGCTGAAGAAAACTGTGATACCTTGAAAAACTCATCCAAATTCAAAGTTGAAGTTATTATATTTTTTGTCATGTAGTCAAGTTGAGCTTTCTTGCTCTCAATAGCATTCCAAAACAACATCTATCACAAAGGCCAGAGATCTCGAAAAGCTCACATAGGATAAGCCTCTAAAAATATTGAGAGCTCATGAGTTGCATCTCCAAGTTCGCCAACAGAATGAAAAACAGAATGAAATTTCAACATCGTTTGACCAATGTCTCTGTCACATCTTAGATATCTCTATTAAGTTCACTTATAAATCTAGCCATCTTAACATATAAACTCTCATCATTCGAATTGATTTTGATCTTAATAATTTGTAAATCTTTAAATATTCATTCACACTTCTTTTTTCTTGTCATTGGAGTTCAAATGAATTCCTTGTTACAATAAGAAGAAATAAATATAAAGCACATAAAACTCTTTTTAAGTCCTTCCAAGATTGAATTTGAAGATTTATATATCTACCGATATCTAAATATTTCAAATATTATTTAGTAACATCATAAATAAAGTATATATTATAATCACGTAAGAAGTTTATTCTGTAACATTTAAAAATTCAAAACATATTTTAAACCTTTTTTAAGTTTAATGTTATCGATATTTAATTTATGTGATGCGTCTTCTATTTTGCTTTCCACGTCTCAAGACAGATTATAAGGGGCGTTGTTCATTAATCAGCATGTTGTACATTAACCACTGGTATCACTGAACTAAAATCACAAATTATTATTGAGTTATTAATACAAGATTAGGAAAATTAATTGTGACACATTCAAATGTAGGATAGGTTGTTTAATTATTAGCAAACTCAATTATGAGCGTCAATGACTTGTTTAAGATGACTTGTGTGATATTTCAGCTTTGTTTTATATTAGTATTTTGTATAATTATATTGAATTTATAGTTTGTCTCAAGGAAAACAAATAAAATGAGTACATTGTGTTAGTTGTTGGCATATAAAATGTGTACGAAGTCAATGATTTTGGCTGATGGTGACGCCTCGTGCCTCCAGCTAAACTAGAGAGGGCCATGTTTGAAGTTTTCCAAGTTCTACTAACTAAGAAAATCAACTAGAATTTATTTGGTGTGGTACGTAAGCATACTCCCTCTTATCCTTAACACAAATCAAACATATTACCAACACTAATTAATTGAGTTGATTTTATTATATTTTTTAAATATTATGATATACTAAATTTACACTTATTATCAATAATTTTCGATGATTTGACATTATTTATTAATAAAAAAACACGTAGACATGATATTTAATATAAATAAATAAAAAGTAATAATATCATATTGTATAGAAACTATACAAGGTCTTATAGAAAATACTATCAAACTCTTTTAAAATAAAGACATAAACAAATGTAAAATATAAAAATTAATAAAATATAAAACATACATATTTAAAATTTTCAACTTTTATCAATTTTTAAAATTAATTTTATTGATAAAAGATTGATATATTGATAGTTTAAAATTTAACGATGATTGTAGAAAAAGTGAACATTGATAAAGAGGACTAAAGAGAGTTAAGTAATTAACCTCTATTATAGAATAAAGAGGACTATTTATACATTTATAGCCACGAAATATTTAAAAAAAATAAAATAAAAAAACTAATTCTCTTACACGTTTCTATATGAATATTTTGATCTAACATAACAAAATAGGTGTTAGAGGTCTGATTTTGATCTATTTGGCACTCATTGGTGAGTGATCACTTATAAAATTAATCCACTTTCTTGTGTTTTTATTGTGAAGAAAATTTTTCAAGATGTTTAAGATTTTTAGTGCAATCAATGTTTATTACTTCTCAAGAAATAACTAGAGTACTAATATGGTGGAGAATTCAATTTTTTTCGGAGAAATTGTTCACTCTACATTGACCTTCACACAAAGTTTAGATATTTCCTTAGTGTTAGATAGACTAGTAGTTATAACTTTCTTCTTGTCATCGATAATATACAACAATTCCTTGATAAACCTTTTTCTACCTGCAATGTTTATTGTATAATGAGTGTAAGTAAGAAATATGTATGATATGAAGTAAGGATATAAGGTTGTAATATATACATTTTTATGTAGTATAAGATAAATGTAGAAAGTGATATGTAAATATTATGAACTCGAGTGGATGTATGCTAAATCTAAGGATTATTCTAGCTCATGCAGACAAAGTTGAATTGTTATTGTATACCTTATTCACCATTCCTTTCTCACTAGACGATTCTCTATTATGTTTTAAATCGTCTATTAGATGAATATCAATGAGTCTGACTAATCATTTTAATTGAGTCTTTAGTTCATTGTTTCATTGTATTATACTTTTATTCATAGGCCTAATACCAACTCCTCGTGTTATTTCTGTAACATAATTTCATATTATACATTTCATCTGATAGGAATTTTTATGTACACTTACACTATCTTCGTGTGTATCATGAAACTTCATCCAATTATCATTTCAATTGTCCAAATTGATTTTGCTTATCTTTTAACCAATAGACAAATACATTTTTATTTAGCTTACAACCATTAGATGAAAGGATTTCTTTTGAAGTATACAGTCCACATATACAAAACGAAATATGCTTATCGTCTAGACCTAGGTAGGCAGTAGATGCTCTATATGTTAACACTTTAGAGTGTTTGAATGACTTCGAATTTTTGTTGTCTTCAAAGTAAAAGTACTTCTCTATAAATTGCCTCAAAGCCATTGGAGTTATTGAAGGGCCTTTTCTTATGCACCTACAATCAATCCTGAACGTCTAATGTACTAAAGGTCAAACTATAAATTTTTTCTTTTCTTTTGATATTGTGTAGCTTTGACTTTCCTACATTAAGAAATATTTTGAAAAAGAAATAGAAATAAATGATAATAATAACAACAATAATATATTTATTGTGAGCAAGACATCACAACTTTACTTGGGAAATGGAAATGAAGACTAGTTAAGAATAAACTTGGACTTTGGTAGGAGATTTTGATATCAAATATAGTTTTAGAAAGGCACTAGATGAGTCAAGTGATGGATAACATGACTTGTGGTAATGGAAAGATATTAAGAGAACATGTGGGAACGAACAAAGAAGTAATTGGTTTAATAGTAACATAAGGTGGAAATTAGGGATGGACCACAAAATAAAATTTTGGGATGACAAATGGTAGGTGAGTTTAAAGGCTAGGTTTCTAAGACTGTATATGAACTCAATTATAAAGAATGTATATTTATGTGAGGCTGGATTTTGGAATGATGAGGATCGTTGGGCATGCAATTTACTATGGAGAAGTGAGTGATTTGAGTGGGGGAGAAATATAGTATCTCACTCTATGCGCAAGTTAGAGGGAATACTTTGAAAAATAATGGTGAAGATGAATGGATTTGGAATGATGAGGAAACACAAGTTTACACAATGAAATTAGCATATAAGAGGCTATATAATTTAAACAGAGGTGAAGAAGGATGTACATATGACATATTTTGAAAAACAAAAGCTTGACCCACCACCCATCCTTGGTAGGTTATTATCAATAAAGTGGAAATACATGATAATTTATATATTAGAGTGGTGGAGTTGGATAATACGTTATGTGTCATATGTTAATAAAGTGATAAAACTGTTGAACACTTATTTTTTACTTATAAGACGATTTCATACATATAGAATATGTGTGATTCTTGGACAGGACTATCATCTGTATATCATAATAGTGTTGACATTTACTTTCTCCAATTTGAGTATTTAGGATTAAAGAAGAGTGTGAAAATGTATGTGTGTGGTAATAGTTTGGAGTTTTTGGATTCATAGAAAAAATATCATCTTTAGAAATAAAAAAGTCAATATACATGAAATTTTCTGTATTGCACAACTAAAATCATGGACATAGATCACACATAAAAATCATGGTGCACACTTTTTGTATTCGGATTAATACATGTCCCTTATCACGTGTATCAAATCAATGTGATTTTAGGTAGCTTATGCTTAATTTTATGTGGAAAATATCCAAATTGGAGTGGTTGGATGAAAAGAGACAACAGGTTTTTACTCTGATATATGTTGTGCATTTGGTTGCACCATTGGAAAGTTAAAGGCATATTTATAAAAAGAGACTAGTAGACTGAGGAAATTAAAGGACTATAGATGATAGATTGTTGATTTGTCAGGAAAACCAACTTTACACGTGATTGCAATTTCAAAATTGTATGGTATAATGTGTCAGCCAATGTTACTGGAGGCATAAGTCTGAATTCTGATACACAAGGGGAAGCAAAAGCTAAAAGTTTTGTGTAAAGGGTTAGAGGAATGTGCTTAAGATATTCTAAGGGGAGCTATGGGTTGGGTTTTGTAAAACTAGTTCTTTTAGGAGCCTACTTATTCATGGCTTTTGGAAAACTTTGGCTGATGTAATTTTTTAACAAAGTGAACCTGAAAAGGTTATATATACATATGAAAAATGATATGTTGACACTGTTGGGAAAGTTACTCCCATTTGACATTGTGATGTAGCAATGATGTGACAAAAGATATGATTTTCTAATAATGTGGGGTCCAGTAGCGATATTAATTGAAAATTTTTAAAACAGTGTTTGGTTTCCCGATTCTCTTTCATTCTCATGTATTAGGAGTTTTTTCCATGTAAAGATGTACAACGAAGTGGACGACTATGTGTTTCTAAGTGGTTCACTGGGCATAAATTTTGAAGACCTTTATTAAAATTGGAAATTCAAATCTTCAAGTTGAGTCTGTATGTGAATGAATACAATTCAAAGTGTTTTTTTTCTTTCTTTTTGTCGTCCAATTAGGTCAATATAATGGTCATTGCAATTAATGTATGACACCCACAACGAAGTAGACGACTATGTGTCTCTAAGTGGTTCAGTGGAGAGTAATTTTGAAAACCTTTATTAAAACTGGAAATTCAAATCTTTAAGTTGAGTCTGTTTGTGAATGAATATAGTTCAAAATGCTTTTTGGAAAAATTTTCCTTCCTTTTGTCGTCCAATTAGGTGAGTATGCAAGCCTTGCAGTAAATGCATGGCATCCACATCGCAGTGGTTGACTATGTGTGTGTAAGTGGTTCACCGAGGTGGAATTTTGACGAAATTTATTAAAAGTAGAAATTCATCTATTCAAGTTGAGTCTGTTTGTAATGAAGACAGTTCAAAGTGTTTTTTGAAAATTTGTCTTTATTTTTTTGTCCAATTAGGTGAGTATGCAACTCCTTGCAATAAATGTATGACACCCACATCGCACTGGTTAACTGTGTGTATGTAAGTAGTTCACTAAGGCAGACTTTTGAAGACGAAAAGTGCAAATTCACTTCTTCAAGTTGAGTCTATTTGTGAATATAGTTCAAACTTTTTTTTTTAGATTTTCCTTACTTTTGTCGTCCAATGAGGTCAATATGGAAAGTCCTTGTAGTAAATGTATGACACCTACATCAAAGTGGTTGACTATGTATATGTAAGTGGTTCACTGGGGCGGAGTTTTGAAGACACTTATTCAAAGTGCAAATTCACCTCTTTGAGTTGAGTATGTTTGTGAATGAAATACAATTGAAAGTTTTTTTTTTTTTTTTTTTTAAGAATTTCCTTCTTTTGTCGTCCAATGAGGTCAACATGGAAAGTCCTTCTAGTAAATGTATGACACCCACATCCAAGTGGTTTACTATGTAATTTTTAGTGATTCACTAAGGTGACATTTTAAAGACACTTATTAAAACTAAAAATTCAAATGTTCAAGTTGAGTCTGTTTGTGAATGAAAACAATTCAAAGTTTTTTTTGAAAATTTTTAATTAATACTGTTAGTGGACTCCACATTATTAAAAAATAATATTTTTTTTCACATCATTACCGCATCACAGTGTCAAATGGGAGTAACTTTTCCAACAGTGTTAACATATCATTTTTATATATATGGAGTATTCCAACACCTTTATATATAAATATAAAGGTGTTGGAATACTCCATGTCTTACTTGTATTTATTCATTTATTATTATTTATAAAAAATATATGAATAATTTTAGTAATTTTAAACCATATATCTTGAATAATTCAATTAGTGAAAAAATAATATTTTTAAATTTATTAAGTTAATTTGTGTGGTTACCATTTAGTATGAAAACACTTAAAATAAAACGAGTTTTAAAAAATATATATTACATACTATATTGATTATGATAAAAAAAATAAAAAAAAATTAACATAAGTTGAAATACTTGCAAAAAAACTATTTTGTTCTGTTTCGGGTCAAAATTTAATGAAAATTCAAACTATGATTCAATATTTTTGTCGGAGAATAATATTTTTCTCGCTGATGCTTCATAAAGCTGTTGCCTTGCCTTTCCATATTGCAATTTTTTTAAGTTATAAATTTAAAGATATATTATAATTTATCTTCTTAGAGTTTCAATTCCTAATTCGCTTCTACGTTTTTTTTAGTATTATTATTAAGAGCGAAAACTGTTAAATTTGATGGATTACGTTTGCTTAATTTAACTACATTTTTAGGCTTATTGATAATCTTTTATCGATAATTGTATAACATTTTGCTTCAGCCTAAACTTTAGGGAAATTTAGTTATTACATAATAGGAAATAAATTGGGAAAATGCAACACTAATTACAAGAGTAAAGTATATAGTTTACTTAAATTTGACCCCCACCTTTTTTTTTTTTTTCAGTTAGATGTTAACTTCTTAAATTAAACACCAGTCAAAAGGTTGAAATAATGAATGGACTCCCAATACTATGTTTGAAAAGTCGTTTAAATTATGTCCAAGGCAAAGAAATAAGAAATGGTTATTTAAACACACCAATAATTTACAAGTCATCATCTTAATTGCTTGATGATAACGATGATCAAAATGATCTCAATCATTGTTTACTTATATCTCGCTCCCTTATATGACCAACCAATTATTTTTCCACAAATATCTTCCAAAAAAAACAATGTTGAAACCCAATATTCCAACATTATATAATTAACACTTCAGAGATACTTATCATTTCTTAACTCTATTTTCAAAACATACATTAATCAAGCGATACATTTCACCATGGTATTATCATTGAACTATGACTAGGACGAAAGAAAGTGTGCATAAATATTCTGTTAACATGGCTTTGTATATTACCCTATGGTCACTTATACTCCCACAATATTATTTGCTGCATAGTAGTGTCCAAAGTGGAAAATAATAAAGTAGGGGAGAAAAAGGGTAGTAGCTAACAAATTGTAGAGCTTCATAATCATTTGGGTTTCCTCTTCAATGGACAGAACTGCCCTTTACATAAAGACAGCTATGCATGCATGGCTTCCCTGGTCTTCTTTCATTCTTTTCCTAAAAAGCATTTTCCATTTTCTTTTCTTTTAAAGGTCTGCGTAACCACATGAACATGCATGCATGGATAAATAAAAAAGGACCTGTACTTTCCTTTTACCTTTAGCTGCAAATTATCATATGCTCCAATCACTCATTGCAGCATGCTATTCGTTTTCCAACTCAAGTGTCGCCATTAGTGTAGTTCCTATGATTAAATATTTGAATTTGTAAAATAATTTCTCAACATCAAACTGTCTCATTCATCTTTTTCTTCCCCTCTTTGTTCTCCCACCTAAAATCAACTCAAAGAATTGGACATGCATAATAACATGAATAGTCACATACATATGATAGAGTTAAATATATTTTACTTCTAATAAATGTAATAGTTTCTCTTCAATCTTTGAAAAAAATTATTTTTATCCTTGAAATGTGTTTGCTTTCAAACTTTTTTTTGCCAAACGACGACAAAAGCTAAAAAAATGGCTTGCTGCATTTTATGATGAAATAACGTAAAGTAAAAGTAAAAAGAAAATATTTCTACAATCTAAAAGTAAATATTATGTGGATTTAATAAAAACTAAAATATTGTGTTTTCGAGATTGTAAAATATATTATTTCTAGTAAAAGTTTACAGAGGAACCAAACTAAACGATCGACAACAAATATTAGCAAAACCTAAAAAAAAAAAAAAAAAAAAAAAAAAAAAAATTTAAAAAAAAAAAATAATAAAAAAAAATTAAAAAAAAATAAAACTTATAATTTTAAAAATTTTTTTAATTTTGAGTTTGGGAAAAAAAAATTTAAAAAAAAATATTTCTAAAAAAAATTTAAAAAGAAAAAAAAAAAAAAAAAAAAAAAAAAAAATTAACAAAACCAAAAAAAAAAAAAAAAAAAAGAAGAAGTAAGATTTAACACTAGAAACTACTATAAGAACATTAAATATATATAAACCTATGACTTTGAAATATTTATTTAATTGTGAGTTTGGTGAAAAGAGATGTATAATAAATCATTCCTACTTTAAGTTTATTAAAAGCTTATATTACTTTATTTTATAAATCTCTAAAGTACTACAATATCACAGCTAATCTTATATAAGTATTAAGGAGCAGACACTTGGTAGGTGATTGCCAAATTCCAGTTTGCATTTTGCACATACGTGTTCTACTTGTTCTAACTTTATTTTTGTGTGTTAAGGCCAAGCTGTTCTCTGCTTTCTCAGATAAGGAATGTGGTCCTATGATACAATGCCATCACAAGTTTATCACTGTTTAATGGTCAGAACAAACTTTTCTATATATAAGAGAAAAAATAACTGTTGTCTGAAAAATAAAAATGGAAGAAAAATAACAAAAAAAAAAAAAACAGTGAGCCTAAAAAATGTTAAATCTTTCTTTTTTTTTTTTTTTTATTTTTTTTTTTTTTTTTTTTTTTTTTGTTTTTTTTTTTTTTTTTTTTTTTTTTTTTTTTTTTTTTTTTTTTTTTTTTGTATTTTAGCATTCAAAG
>Ga0099825_1007469_pt1 | contig 13291 bp, 7 predicted proteins | sample SiratroredBW_FD_76838 | JGI IMG/M metagenome (GOLD analysis project Ga0099825, IMG submission 76838) | Root nodule microbial communities of legume samples collected from California, USA - Siratro red BW | ecosystem: Host-associated > Plants > Roots > Nodule | place: USA: California | collected... | reverse complement strand
TTCTATTTCTTTTAATTAATATATATAAATATATATTATATTTAATATATATATATATATATATATATATATATATATATATATATATATATATATATATATATATATATATATATATATATATATATATTTGAAAATTAAAAACTGCATTATGAAGTAAAATCTTTAAAAAAGAACACAATAAATACAAAAACTAAAATGTAACATGAAATATTAAATATTGTAGAGAAGGTAAATTCTCTTCTAGAAGTATAGATAGATTATAAATATTTCAATTGTTCGTGTTACTATAGCTTCAGTAGAACAAAAATTTTCAAAATTAAAATTAATAATTTTTTGTGTTCAAAAATATTTCTAGAGATAGAAGAATTTAGTGATTTTATCAATTGAAAAAGATACTTTTAAGAGATCAATCATGAACGTTTACACCAATAAATGTCCAGCACTTGCCCAACAAGACTTTGGACTAACTAGGTAACTATCAATCTATTTTGTCTCTTACATGAATTAAATATAAAAGTATCTTCATAAAATCCAAATATTGTTGAGTACCACAAATCCACGTTCAGATATTTTTGTATCGTCTAATTCTACATCATGATGATCCCAATTGATGTGAATTTAGGTTTTCACCTCATTTTTCTTCTCCAAGTCCTACCTTTTTTGCTGTTATATTCAAATCCTATCTTCTGAGAAGATGATGATTCGTAATGATATCTATTCAGTGCAATAATATTCCTGTTTTATTATTTAAGTGTGATTTTGTAATTTCACTATTTTTAATTATTGGCTTTAATGAAATTGAGGATAAATTATTAATTAGCCACATACTATTAAAACTGCTACACTATTACTATAAACTTCATAGTTTTTGGGTCATCAAATGGAAGTTGCAACCAAAAATCTTATAGCAGAGAAAATAGTAAAACTTGAAAAGCAAAGGAATAATTTTAAAATATAATAACTTCACTTTTGCAAGTCATTACATGGAAATAAATTGGCAAAATGTGGCATTTAATAGTGACAGTTGATTTTGTAGCTGATGGGAATAGTAAACCCAAAAATAAAGGTTGAAGGAAAATCCTCCAGTACTTCAGATAGCTATATTTCTTAGTGAAAAATATGGTTCTTTCATTACCTAATGTTTTTAATAGAATTAATTTGGCTTAAATAACTGAATATCCAAATTATTCCTATATATTGCTACAAGGTGCAAATTAACTTTGTATACTTTAAGAGTGACTGCATCATTATTTACTATAAAAACAGACTGACTTGGGAATTTATTTATTTATTGAATAAGAAAGTATTGGTCCATTAAACCTAATTATGTTAATTTTGTTTCTGCTTTATGTTTATATAAAAAAATAGCCTTTTTCAGTCGAAACATGCGTAAACCAAAGTTAATTAAAACGCTAACACTTTTATAAGTAATTAAAACGTTAATATATACACGAATAGAGATTTTCGAGCCACAGGCTTTAATTAATACCTTATTACAACATCTATCCACGAGTCCGATATTTTATCAAACTGAAGCCAGAGCCAATGTATCACATGAAAAGGATCAATCAGCCACTGGATGTTAACAATAATGCACACATTATCAACTAAAACATGCCACTTTGAATAAGCAGGACCTCGAAATATCATCAATTCTAACTGCTCCAACAAAAAGAAAAAAGAAATTGCTCGGCAATTTGCTCATTTTACAGATTCTAAAATGTGATGGTCACAAATGATTGGAGTTAAAATGCAAAACCTGGCCGGTGCTCTTTCATACTGCAACCACCAGCAAAACTTGCAATATCTAAGCAGAAAAATTGAGCTTCTTCATTACTTTGGCATAAGCCGCAGGGACAATGGCAGGTTTCCTCAATCTACGTTTTGATTTCTTTGACTGCAATGGACACCAGAAATTCATCAATTTTAAGGAGTAGAGATATAATCCATACAACACTGTAATGATGGAGAAAATTTAAGAGAAGCGTAGTTAACTGTTTGGGGTCCCTTCCTCCCTGCCTAGCCTTTTTTGTTTTCCAGGTAAGCAGGCAGATCTTGTAATTGGTTTTAAATACTCAAATTTGTTCAAATTCAATCCCTTGTCTTCAGTTTATAACATTGATATAAATTGGCCTTTGGTATATGAGATTCTGGCTCCAGAGCCAAACTATTGCCCCCACTAAGTACAAATTCCGCATTTCAGACATACATACGATACAAGTATTTTTGTTGTCACAAATGTGCATTTTGAATTGTTACCACAGTGTATTCTGAATTTTCCCATTGACATTTATTAGCCAGTAAATATGGATAAAAACAAGTAATTCACCCATTGACTCTATATCTAGCTGGTGAGAAAGAAATTCACCCATTGGTAAAACAGTTGCTATACTAGTATTCTTATTCTAGAAGTACGGACATGCCAGTATGGAATGGATTGTGGGGTCAGATGCCCTCACTAAATACAAATTCCGTATTTCAGATATCTAAGAGTAGTTTGTTGTCCCCTGTGCCTTTTGAATTGCTTGTGCAGTGAATTATGAATTGCCCATTGACATTTATTAATCAATGAGAAAGAAAGTAACTCAACACATTTTCCACTTTTATTTTACACACATACATTCTTTGATCGAAAATCCAAACCAACCAGAATCACATCAACAAATTGGGCAAAATTCAAACAAAATGTTCTATAATCTTATCCTCAAGAAAATATTAGTTTTTGTACATACTATATAATTTACATCAACCATGCAAAAAATAATTGAAGGGGTTACCACTAAATAAGTTGAATAAAAAATTTAAGAAAATATAAGAGAATTTATATATTGCTAAATGAACATATAAGAGGTGATGTATATTTACAAGTGGGCAAATAACAAATACTCCTTCTGACTCCTAAGATTTAACCTCATCAGTTCTTATGTATATGATCTTAAACTTGTACAGTTTTGTATGAATATAATAATCAAGTTGACTTCTATCACATTGTTTTAAAAATGCACAAATCAGTTTAAAACCACAAAATCATATATGTAAAGATTGTTTATTATCTCTAATATTTATACAGCTTCGTTTTTAAGAAATATAAAAAATAAATATTTTAAATCTATGTATTGCCCCCAATGACTCAAATTTAGTCTAATAACTGTCAGGACTTGGGACAACTAGTTTTTGTTGTTGTAACTAATCATGTTAGAAATTTTATTGAGATAGGTTTCATAGATGTACGCTTTGCTGAATTTTACAAGAAAAAAACTTTTCCACAAAATGCTTTCTATGTGACATTGTGATTATAACTTTTTTTTCTTAATACAACATACTAATTCAATGTTTCAAACATACAGTACAGGATGTGCCCACCAGAAAACTTGCCCACAAATACATTTATAAAGATGTATTACGTTCGTGTTTTGTACTCTATATCATATCATACCATCTTACAATGTTATTTTCACAGCAGACAGCTAATAATCGAGTCAACAGATAATCGAGTCAACAGATACTACTGTACAAGTATACCAATGAGGCAATGAACCACAAACATGTAAGTATTCATGTCAATTGTCAAGTAACCATATCACAGGAATGCTCATCCTAAAGCTGGGTGCCAACTGCCCCAACAGCTACGATGACATAATTGGAAACATGTCATGCATTGTATACCACCACCACAACATCCATCACAGCAAAAACCCAAAACAAGGAAAACTTCACAATTATTTTTCTCTTCAATAAACCAGTAATCATGCTAGATTGGCCTATAGTGCATCCATGCCAATGGCAACAAAGTCTGAAATTTGTTTATATTTTCAAATCTTGTTAATACCTTTATCTACAAGCATACCATAAGTATTGCCTCATCACCCTAAATTTCAACTGTACACCCTACCTAAGGAAACACATGTTGCCCTATTTTCTGCAAATGAAGAAATCCAAATCATAATCTTGCTACTAAGTTAGAAACAGCAATTATGATTTCATTTCAAAAGCAATTTCTCTCTGAAAGAAACTTGCCACTGTTTCCAATTAAGTGTTTGCCTAATTTATTTAATTACTTCCGCATGTAATGTACTACAAATGCTATAGGAATCTTGCTTAAGAAGGACATCAGCAATAGCAATCCACTGTGAATAAGAACAAGTCAATAACTTTGTCAAGATAAACGAGGTGATTTATTTGCACCTCATGAAATGTTGAGAAGGGAATTTTGGGAATGAGTATGGCATAATTTATCTGGCTATTCACACTGATAGAACAACAGAAATTATCAACAAATTATCAAGGATTCTAGACAAAAGCACCAACAAGAAATTCACATTCCAACAAATAATCAGAAAGGGCCTGTTTGGATAAACTTATCTACAAACACTTACAGGGGAAGAAAATAAAAATAAAAAAGAAAAATGAATTACATTCCTCCATAATACCTTATGCATCACAGCTTTTGGAGAATATAGATCAAAGAGCTTCCGTAAAAGTTGAAGTGATAAGTTAGTTATAACTTATAAAAGAAGTTTAATTCATTTTACATTTTTTTCCCCTTATAAACACTTACTGAGAAGTTTATCTAAATTGGGTTATCATCACATATCATAAAAGCTTATTAAATCCAGAAAGAAAAAAACTGCACCTTGAGATGAGCATTGTGACGCTTGCCTTCCTTCCAGCGCCTGATGTTCCCATCATTCATTATTCTGAATCTGGATTTTAAAGACCTGCTCCCACCATAGTAAAATCACTTACTCCTCACAAACACAATAAAAAAGAAAAATCCACACACACACTAAAAAGATATGCGAGTAACGAAGATGAGACTTACGAATATGATTTCATTTTGGTTTTCTTAACCTTGGAAGTGATAGGAGTCATCGGTTTTCTTCTCAGTTTTCGTTCCCTGGACGACACGTGGCGCACTTGAACCAACTATGCACAGCAAATTAAACTGCTATCACAATCACGATCGGAATAACAAACTCTAAATAATCGCATCGAAGACTTACGGAAAGGGAAGGATGAGATGCGTGGAGAGGCCATGAAGAGAAAACGAAGGACGGAGGAGAACAAGTGCGGAATGCGGAAGCAGAGTGAAGCGGTTGCGGCGGCAAATGGTGGAGGAGACGGCGAGAAGAGGGCGGTGGTAGAATTTGGCGTGATTGAACGGTGAGACAACGAAGCTTCGTCAAACAACGAAGCATGGCGACTTCACTGATTTGCAGGTTTTGCACTCTGCACAATCCAACCCAAACCTTCAAACCTGCGATTGCTTAAGGGGGTTTTTTTCACCTTCGAATTGGGGATTGCGTTTTTTTTTTTCAAATCTTTTTTTTTTTAATTTTGAGCTAAAGATCTGGGCTAATTTGGGCTTCATTGTTTTCCTTCCTGCACCTCCAGTATGCACCTCCATAGAGTAGTTAAAAAGACAAATTTATGCTTCTTTTAAAAATTTAAACCTAAAATTACCCTCCACTGTGCGGTTTTCCCTCCACCTATTCAATTTGTTCTTCCTGAATCACTTCTCTCTTGTACCATTTCAATATGCTTCTCTCCTGCACCATTTCAATTTCTACATGCATCATTTCAATTTCTTCTTTCATGATGCACCTTTTCGATTTCTTCTCCCTACATCTTTATTTTCTCCCTGCATCTTTCTTTTCTGCACCACTGTTTGGAGACTGGGGTGGAACTGATACAGTGAAGTGTGTGTGACGACGGCATCTTGAATAGATAAAATTTTTCACTTTCGGATTGTAAAATCTAAAAATAAAAAATTTTGCAAAATAACTTAGGATTGTAAAATCTAAAAATTAAAACCAATTTTAGGTTCTAGTTATTTATTTAAAATTGATTTTGACTTTTGGATTCTATAAATCCAAAAATCTCAAGTTAATTTTTACTATAAGGATATTTTTGTCTTTTCATCAAGAATAATTTTGAAATTAAAAAAAGATAAGATGGTGCATGCTGATATTATGGTGGTGCAGGAAGAAGCTCTCCATTGTTTCTTGTTAGTACAGCCCAATATTTTGGGCTGCGTGGCTCGCCACTGTGTACACTAAAGAATTGTGTACACTAAAGAGGTATTGTCTGTTATTAGTACTCCCAAATTACTATTTAAATTCAATCGAAGTGAAAAGGAAACCATATCCTTTTTATATTTAGGTTAAAAACCTCTCAAAAAGCATACTTTCATTGATCACAATTAACAGGGGAAAAAGATTTGCTTCCATTAAATTTCTTCGAAACAATTAACGTAATGGAATTTTTTTTGTCGTACTATTCTTTTGAAAAAAAAAGTAAAAACTTTAATACAAAAAAAAATATTGTATGATATTTTTTAAATAATAAGGGAGTGCTAATTAAAAAAACAATTTCTTAAGTTTCGGTTGTGTTAAACTTTTTAAAAGAATATAAAAGAAACTTTACACTGTGTATTCTGAACTCACTATTGGCACTAAAAAATTGTGTTAAACACGTTTTCTTTGCTATATTTTTTATAAAATACACAACAAAAACTTATTTTCACATTTGAATGTTTAAAGATCGAAATTACTTAGTAGGTCTAAACTACAGTGAATACAACAAAAACATCGATATATTTAAATTTTTAGAATCATCTCCTGGACGTAATAGTTAATGGCACAAACTATAGACAGTCACAAACTCAATTACAAATATTTTAAGACTTTTTACTCTGTTCTGTTCAGGTTATGATCCAATACTATTGCATATAGCTAGTACTAGCAATCAAAACCAAAATCTTTACTTGGTTTAAAAATTGGACATATATAAAAAATCAAACTTCTAAAAATTGGAAATTATAACTAGAATCAGGGATAAAAGCAGACAATTGCTTAGAAGAGTTTTAGGCAGAAATGATGTATAAGAGAGACAAATATGACAAAATACTATAACACAGTTACACATGTCATCAGCACCCAAATCCTCAAAAGAGACCAAACATCATGCATGCACAACAACAGGAATTAACTACCAGAATACACCTAAAATCAATCATAAAATAAAAACCTTATACTCTTGCATGCACTAACATCATTTGCAAAGAATCATCATATAAAGCACAAAGACAACAATATTCTTCTTCATCACTTTTCCTTATTCAAACGCGTGCAGATTCTTTAGAATCCAAGCCAGCCCCACCCGAACTTCTCTCACATTCATCTCTGACATGCCCCGCAGCAACAGCACCTCCCACATCACTGATGTTCCCGAATAGCAGCACCACAATTCCAGCAATGGCAGTGCAAAACGCAGCTCCAAATGAAGTCCTAATTCGCCCGGGCGCCACCGACCCCACCGTGAACCCCACGCACAACCCTGCAGCTCTCATCCACGCGTACCAGATCGAGAATGCACCTTCTTTCCCTGAGGGAGCACAGTCCAACACCAAGAGCCTCCCAAAAGCATACAGAATCCCTGTTGCTGTGCTTTGAATTGCACCAAACAGCACCAAGTGACCCCATTTCCAGTGGCTGTGGCCATAGTAGAATCCAAAGCCAGATGACAAGAGAGACAAAAGGAACCCCACTATTTGCATCTTCACAGAATTCATCTTGATCACGTGCAGCAAGGGTTGTAGTAGCGACAAAGAAACAAGAGGGAAGAGGAAGTAAGTTAGCCAGAAGTAGAGCAAGTGCAGTGGCTTAATGCAGAGTTGTCCCACTATGAAGATCACTCCCCCAGTGAAAATCGACATGGTGGTGAAGGAGGAGAGGAAAACCCCAGCAAGGCCTCCAATGGCATGAGGGTACTTGAAGATGGAAAAAGGGTGGAGTCTTGAGGAGAAAGAGATGGAATCAGTGGTTCTGCCGATGGATGTGACAATGTGTAACACCCCCACAAGCCATATTAGGCCACTGAAGATTGAAACAACCCAAAGACTCATCACATCACGGTCATTGTCATTGAGTTCCCGAAGCATGTGGTATGTGAAGGAGGATATTATGGCGGCTCCAAGGCATCCAGCCGCCGTGGCGTGGAGGGAGAGTCTGCTGGAGACTGCTTGTCGGATGGAGAACTGGCTTCTCTTGAGGGTTGGTCCTGTGAAGCAGCGGATCATGAGGCCGAGGTGGTGGGTGTGAGCAGCAGTGGCCACTGTGCTGGCTGCGACAATGCCAGCAATGTAGGGAACGAAGATGGCTGTGACTTTGAAGAAGCCTGCAGGGAGGCAGAAGAACACTCCGATGCCTGTGGCTGCTGCTGTGATGAGCTTTGGGAAGTGGCCATCAAGATGGAAGGAAATGAACCCCAGAACTGGAGCAGCCAAGGCTAGACCTGTGGCCCAAGCAATTGATGTCCACTCCAAAGAGGAGAAGTTTGATCCACCACTTGTTCTTATGGCATGGTTTGTGAGTTTGCTATACCTGCAAATCCACCACACATGTTTTAGTTTAAATTAGGCTAATAGTTTTTGTCATCTTGATATTACTTTTTTAAGATAACTATTGTATAAATAAACAGACTTATTATACATGCTAAGTTGTAATGCGATGAACAGTGCATGAACTATATACTCCTAAATTAGCTAGAAGCATAAATTACTCTAGATTAACTAGTAGCATAATTACTGGTCCAAACGTTGTCTTAATTTGTTGGCACAAATTACTATGTTCATGCACACATAATCTTCCTGCTATTTATGGTAATGCTGTCACGGTTAAATGGAGCTTTGGGAACATGCAAATACATAGGGAGAGGACTATTTGCATAGTAAATAGTCTCTGTGTTTGTTTGATGTATACATAGTACTAATCCTGTAGTGGGTACAGCATTTTGGTTTGGGAACATTGACTTAAAAAAAATCAGTTACTACTATTTCTTAGTGGAAGCACTGTTATTATAAAAAAAGATTACAAATGCATGGATAAGATATAGAAACAATTTCATGCTGTCGGCACTGTTAATTGTAGTTAAAGTGGATATTATTACCAAAAATAACCTAATCTAAACTTAATTTAACTTTTTTTTTAAAATTTTACCCAACGGTCCCAAAAGGCAAGATTCAGCCTTTACCCATTATTAGAGGTACATACTTTGTCTTTAATGCGAAATTTGTTATGTGTGAGTGAATAGTATAGATCTTACAGGTAAAAAAGTGATTAGTGTTAATAGTGTTTTTTAAAAAGTTAATGAAATATGGTTAAGGGAAGTGACTGGAGATTGTCTATGCATAATTTTACCGTTGTGGATAATACCATGGATATCTTAAAGTTTAAAAAAGTTTAAAAGGTGACTGAAGACTTTTGGGATAGTCCGACAAACATTTTGATACTCCCTAGGAGGAAAGCATAGATTTTTTTTACTCTCTCTCTTGTTTTGGCCAAGAATACAAGGGCATGGCTTTAGGTTGTTTTTTGTTGTACACCAAAGGTCGACATGGCAAGATAGTTAATAAATAGGTTTGATGTCCGATGGGTAATGAAGTGCTTTGAAAAAGGAATCTTAACTCTTGAGTAGAGTAAGAGTAAAGTAGAATTGTAAGAAAGCCACAAAGGACACGACTTTTCATGATGGTGAACTATAGTGGAACCAAACGGCTCAAAATAATATTTTAAAAAATTTCAAAAAATAAATAAAAACATAACGGAACCCTATGCCCAGTTTGTCACGCTGCCTAGTTTTTTAAATCACAAAATTAGTCTTCTTTTCTTTTCCTCAACAAAAATAACTCTCATGTACCATCCATGGCCACTACAGCAACCTTTTCAAAAAAAAAATTGCTAGGGAAACACCCAAAACACCAAAACACATAAACTCGACTAGATCGAGACCACAGAAGAAAAAACAAACAGTAAACAATTTTTTTCCTTAAAAAAACGTTTTTTTAGCACTATTATAGCTAGTGAAATTGACCATGAAAAAAGGGAAAGACTTGAAATGTTCCACAGAATGAGCAAGAAAATGAGAATGAGAAAGAAAAAGTAGACTCACAGATGAATTTCCTTTTGTGAGCAGTGCTTGTTGGGGTGGTTTTTGGTCCATTCCTGAAGTGAATCTGCGGGGAGACGCTGTAGCTGACTGATAATGAGAGGAAACACAACAGGAACAAGCACAGTTTGAACAAAGTAGAAGCAAAACTCGTAAAGGTACCACCCCATGACTTCAAACCCTGAGGGTTTCTCTCCAACTTCCTCATAGCCATTATAGGGCTCTCTTGCCCTCAAAATTTTCATGGCCCTGTTGTGTATGTCTGGCCTGACCGTGCCCTTTCCACCCTCTTGCACGCCCTGTGCTCCTCCCTGGCCTCCATCAGCTTCAACCGTCACCTCTTTCATCACTACTTCCTTGAACACAGAAAACGAAGGCACAGGTGTCAGAGAGAGTAATGGCGAGAGAAAAAGTGCAGAGGGGAAAGAAAAGAAGAAAGAGTGGTGTGGTTTAACAAAGGTGACACTGCAAGGGACTAACTAAAGGGAAGGGTTTGGTTTGTGCAACTGTGCACAGCTGGGCTAATGAAACTTTCTAGGACGTGAAATGGCCTTGTTTAGTGAAAGTATATATTACTATAATTTCCCACTTACTTTATTTTCATTTGTCTCTAGGGAATTGATAAAATATCACCGCAGTAAGGACGTTACAGAAGAAGGAAACGTCGCTACAGTGCTCAGTTTTGTGTGTGGGAAAGCTTCCCATATTTATAAATTTCATTTATGAAGGACACTTGGTCCCATGCAACCAATAATATGCTGCAGTTAATAATCATACCACTTCTAACAATGCAGCTTTCTTTTACTACTCATGTAAACATTTTATTAGTATAATTATTACATACTGTATTTTTTTGTAATGCAACTCAGTTAAACTCTGAATTATGAAAATCTGATACCTTCTGTGGTTTATAAACCAAAGGGTATAATATTGTTACATAGTTATTTGGACATATATTGGTTATTGGATGATGCTCAACGGGTGGCAACAGGTTTGTTAGTTGCAAATTAAAAATAATTGTTGTTGTGTCTTACATAAGAGATTCTGTGACTTGTGCCAAATTACAATACAAGTTATTAGATACTGTCCAGTTACATAGTTTAATGAATCTCACTTGATACTTGCATGCTGCCAAATATAATATAATTTTCTGGCAAATATCAGAAATAATGTAGTAGTTAAATGTCACCCTCTTGTCTTGTTTGTTTCTTGAGTAAAATTAACTTCATATACTGTGAGACTCCTTTCAGTGTAAATAAGATGCCGTGGTTAAAAATTATTTTAAATATATATTGATTTTACATTTCATTAACTCTAAATTAATGAATTCGGTTGCGTGTTGTCGTGTTGCGTGTTTGGTACTTTGTGAATAAAAAAGTAAGATGTGAAGATATTCATGAGGGTGCACATCTGGAGGGAGAATACAGGTTTATCATTAAATTTATCATTAAACGGTCAAATTATCATGCCCAGCTTACTGTGACTGGTGAGTAAAATGTTTTGACTTATTAAGGGTTAGTAACATTTACTAAGCTACAATGTGAGAAGTGATTAGGTAATTCTAGAGTTCATTCATTATATTATAATAATTATTTTAACAATTGTATTAAAAATCATTTTAAGAGATAATAGTGTAGAATTGTGTATATTCATTTAATATTTATTTATTTATTTTGTGAACCTTTTATCCTTAATATTTTCTAAGTGGAAATGGTTAAAACTTTAAGAGACTCTCAGAAGAAGATATTCCATGAATTATTTGGAAGCAAATTAAATAATATTTATAGTTAAACTTAAGAAATGTATTTTTATGAAAAAAATATTTTTATAATTTTTGTGTTAGTAAAAATATGTAATCTATAAACATATAGCCTTGGGTTAAAGAAAACCATATACAAAATTTTATGTTTTTATCTTCTATCTTATCTATTTTAAAATTTTAATTATATTTTTTACATATGAAAAAAAACTACAAGAATATACATTGTTTGGATTCACTTATTTGAGTAAAAATTATTAAAAAGTCTCTATCAAGTAACTTTTTCAACACGACTAGTGTGATTTGAAGTGAAAAACATAATTGAAAAGCGTTACAAAACACTAAAAAATATATTATATAAAAGACAAGTGCGCTATTAACATATGAGAGCGCATTGTGTAAGATTTTTACTTCATCTGATAGATATTTATAAATAATAGATAAAAAAGAAGCATCACAAAGATAGATAAATTGTTTGATAAAAGAATAGATGATTATCAAATTATCAACTAAATGAATAGTATAATATATAAATAATGTTTGATTAAAAAGACTCATTTAAGAAATCAAGTACAGATAAACTTTAAGATCTTTTGGAATAGGAGTTAAATTTTTTTTTCATTTCAAATTTTGGCTCAGCTACTTGTCTGACACACCTACTTCTTTGATGTCTGACACAACTACTTTCAAATTCTGACTCACCTACTTGTCTTATACTATGTGCACTTTCACTTTCAATATACAATGGTACAGAAGACTCTGTTACTGAAAGCAGTGTGTTGTCAATTGTCTAAGATGTTGCTTAAAGAAAAATATTATTTAAAGTTGCATAAAGTACATTAAATGCAATAGTCATGCTATAACTGGCCAAATGAAAGGAAAACATAGAAGAAGAATTGAAGCTACTATTCAAACATTGTATTAATTGGAAGACGTACACTCTCCATTAGTCAAACACACTCATCAGGTGATCATTCAATCTTTCAACCTTTATTATGTTATCTAGGAGTGGAGTAACTAAAGAGCAAATAATAATTGTTCAATCAAGACTTATTTGAGGAAATAATGTTCCCTTATAAGGTCATTCAGGAATGACTATGATCTAAACAAAATACTCAGGTTAGCTAGGAGTGATTAGATGTAAAGAATACTCAATGGTCAACTATGAGTGACATGAGTAAAGAATACACATTGTCAACCAATAAACAAATTTTAGAGACAAATAAAAAAAAACACAACACAAAACAAAATAAGTCATAAAAGATGTATGGTGTTATTAATTAATATTATCGTCAATGTATATTCCACAACTACTAATGTGGTAGGTACTATTTTATAGATCTACGAGACCGTCACAAATTACTTAGAAGTCTCATAAACCTCTAAATAACTAAGCTACAATCAATTACAATATTATTTAGCTCTTGAACTAATGAGAATTTACAATCTTTAAATGTTTTAACCTAATAAACATGTTGATAAGAAGCAACACAATATGATAGAAGATCTAAATAATAAAATATGTGAATATATAAATATTTTTTGTAAATATTTTTAATATTATTTGTAATATTTTGTGTT
>Ga0099825_1007465_pt1 | contig 13298 bp, 11 predicted proteins | sample SiratroredBW_FD_76838 | JGI IMG/M metagenome (GOLD analysis project Ga0099825, IMG submission 76838) | Root nodule microbial communities of legume samples collected from California, USA - Siratro red BW | ecosystem: Host-associated > Plants > Roots > Nodule | place: USA: California | collected... | reverse complement strand
TCTTTCTTCTTTATTTTTCATTATATATATATATATATATATATATATATATATATATATATAGAATATTATATATAATATTCTAACTACTTCAATTTTTTTATTCGAAAAATTTTAATCCGCTTGAGATAATTATATAAATTTATCAATCTATAAATAGGTATAAATAAATAAGTATCAATATGGATTATCAACTAAGAATTAAATAAGAGTACACAATTTTATAAAATGATGAATTTTGTATGTACTTCACATCTTTAATAAATTTTTGGTTGAAAAGTTAAAAACATACTTTAGATTTTTTTTAATTTTTTTAATTCGAAACATAAATAAACAATAATATAAATAATTTTATTTAATTAAGTTTTTATTGTGAAATTAAATCTAAATCCAATGTATTAGTGATTGATGTTGAAGATCATGAATAAAAAGTGTTATACATAATGATTCCACCTGGTTCAAGTCCAATTGTTTCCCAGGTGAATACTTATAACTTTTTAATGAATCCATTTGATTTTGATTAATTGTTGTTTTAATTAACTAATGAAACAAATTCAGGCAATATACAATTTATGGAAAATAACATTAAGATTACTACAAATAATAAATCAGTATAAAAGCACATGATGAAACCTACATTACAAAACATATCACAAACCATTTAGAGTTGAATAGTGCATAATTATCACTTCCATACAATTTTAAAATCTGTCTACACATAAAATAACAGATTATCATATTATGAAAATAAGTGTGCATTGAAATGAATTAATTTTATTCTTAAATGTAAAAGAAAAATCAAAGTAATATGAAATTCTGTTACATTTAATTAATTCAATTTTCAAAGTAAAAGTAAAAAGGCAAACCAAATTACAAAATTTTACTTTATTTGATCTGCTTTAAACTTTTTAAAATCGGATTGTCAATTTAAAACGATTTGATTGAGTCCAAACAATCGCGCCGCTTTAATCATTATAGCGGTGTATAATGTATTAAGCATGTTTTGAATACCAAAGAAAACAAAAAATATACACAAATAAAAATCCAACATTATTAAAACTAATATTAAAAATAAAAAAAAACAGAACAAATTTTTAGCATCTTACATTTAAAAGCTAATTAAAAACATGTTTTCTCGAGAAAAAAAAAAACTTAAATACCACACTTCAATTACTTAGAATTCGTTATTAATAAACTACTACTTATTCACTAGATATCACATCAAAGTGTCTAGTGAAATATTTAAAATAAATTATTTTAAAGGTTTCTATTTAACTTATTTAGTTTTTTCTATAATAATTTTTATATTTTAATTCATACTTTTTATAAAATAAGTAATTAATACACTACTTTTATTATATATTGTATTTAAATTTTTATATAATTCAAATTTAATATTACAAGTAATGTAAGTATGAAAATTAATTATAGTAAAAATTGTAAAAGAAGACTTATTAAAATGTTTTAAATTTATAAATAAAATTAATAAATATCATTGGATGTTTTAAACAAAATAACTTACACAAACAAAAAATAGATAAACCTTTAAAAAAAATAGAAATATTACTTTTCTTTAATAAAAATTTAATTACTTTTAAAAAATCTAAAATAATAATTACATAACAATACACTTTTATTCAAAAAAATAAAAAACTTATATAATAACTTATTTAATTATCTTTTTTGTCATTTTAGCATCTAGCTTATCAGTTTATTTTGTTTTATGACAATTCAAAACAATAAACTCATTAACTCGTTTTTTTGCTCAACAAATAACTAACTTATGATAAACAAATAATTAACTTCTTAACTAGTTTTGCTGAAAAGACATTTGCTTAATAAAACTCCCGATGGCAGAACTAATGGGTAATAATAAAGCATAATATTTTAAATTATTTCTCTTCCTTTAACCATTTCGTCGTACATGCTAATTGCGAATAATTGGACCTACAAACAGAATAATGAAAAAAAAAAGAATCAAAATTTCATCATTGCTATTTTATTTACAAATTCTAATAGGGGAAAATAAATAAGAGCTCCGTAAATGATCCTACACTTTGAAATGTGGCCACCCGATTCGACTGCAATTTATAGGAGAAATTCTTGTTAGTTTCTCAAAAATAAAAAGGAAGAATCGGCAACTACATATATATAACAACAAGAGAAACATCCTAACTGACGGAAAAGGCAAACTCACCTGAACTACTCCACAACCTTGCAATTTGCAATGAGCACGGACGGATAACGAGACTATTATTCGAGACGCGAGGAGGAAACTACATCCCAACCAAAACTTAACTTAGCCTCAATAATAGAGTCAATAAACCCTGATCCATCTATTATTAACATACAGGGTAAGCTTGGTTAGTTCCAGAACTCATGATAAATCAAAGGATCCCTGGCCTTCACTGATTGCATAGAGTAGCTTCTTGTACATAACTTCCTGTTGAAAATTGGACATCATTGATCAATAACAAAACATGCAATAAGCAAAAGTAATGTATTTTGGAAAATAATTGGTTGGTTTTGCCAGGTTTTATAAAATGAGCAATTCAACTCCAAGAATTAATCCAAAGCAAACATGGACGTGAAGATAAGATCAGTTTTATGACAACAATGTTACTTGAATACCATTTTCACTGCACCGCTTCCATTGTGAAGATTAAAACAGTAAAAACTTAAAAATACACATTTCCCCCAAAAATCATTTCTCGTATGCTGTATCGCAGTACCTTGGTAGAGTAAGGAGGAAGCTTCAGGTAATTGGCGCATGTCATCACACTAGGCAAGTCATCGTCCGCGGATTCTGAAGGTCCGTTCCCGTTTGATGAAGTATTAACTGCAGTTGACGAAAGCTGCACCGAAAAGGCCATGAATAACAACCAATGTTAACATGCATATATAACAACCAAATTCATACACCAAAAGAAAAAGAAATATAAAAGTACAGGATGAATAAGGCAACGAGTCATCACAAATATATTTCCAAGTACCTTCCTCACAATCGTTAGTTTCGGATTTAGAACTGCCAGCCCACCAGGTGGCAACCTAGGTGCGCCAGTAACAAATTGACAGAAGGCACGCTGCTGCTCCGGGGTGAATTCTCCCATAATTTCAAGTAACTGAAAATAGCATCCAACAGGACAAGTATGACATACATACAACTAGCTCTAATCCTCCATAATACCCTATATTACTTATAATTAGGGAAGAAACATACATTAACAATAGGAGGGCTCTTTGCATTGTACCCATGGTCAAATTTTATATGATCAGCAAGTGTCTCAGCCTGCAGTAACAATTTTAATAAAAGATATTATGATTTCAATGCTTTGTTCTATTATTTTAACCACTACTAAAAGCAGTAATAAAATTGGGTAAAATACCTCCCACAACTCCCTCCGGCCACAAAGCAAATAGTCTAGTTCTTGAGGAGTAAAAATTTGTAAAGATGAGATGTCAAACACCTGCATTAAACAGCGCAAGCATGCAAGTTATATTCAGTTTTGAAACCATACATTGCGATTTCTATTTTGTGCAGAGAAAGTATGGTTGGTCATTGGTACCAAACACCAACTTAAGAATTTCAATGTAATGTCATGTCATAAAATTAATTTCATGAATCACATATAGTCATTCCAATCTACAACAACTACGATAGCTTTATTCCACTAAGTGAGTCAGCTACATAAATCATACAACAGCATTGCACACAGATAAAAACAAAATCCTCAGGGATGCATTGGGAGACAAGTAGGGGAATACATAAACAAGGATGACAACGTTACTAGAAGATATTTTCCATTTCATTGGGAAGGGGAGGGGGGACACCTTTTTGAATAATAACATACTCACCCCAACAATGTGCAAACTTTCTTAAATTAACTAAATAACACAAACAAGAAACCTGATTAAACCCTGCTCTAAATGCTTCTGTTTGCCGCATGGTTCCAGTCTTGACTGTCGCATCAACCACCAAGGATATGTACTCCTCCAAATTGTTGATATCAACCTAATAATTTGAGAGCAAGTTAAAGAATTTTATATACCATGAGAACCAAGATCCAAGAACTAGTTCAGAGATTAACTCCATACTGTTTCATCTCCAGGTTTTAAGGTATACTCAGGAAAACCAGGAAGTGTAAAATCTAAGCAAAGATCTTCAATGGGCGCACCATGAAAATTTAAGTTAAAAACTGTATCAGTATAGCTACCACCAATAGATTCTACATAATGTTTCCGACGAACAAGGGCATTCAACTCTAGCAAAGTCTTCCCAAGCTCGGCATCAATGAACAGAATGTCATGCAAATCAAGATCCTGCAGCAAAACGAAGATCAGAAATAAACACTAGAATAAGTTTACATAGACTACAAACATCAAAATGGTTGAAACATCAACATTACACAATAACATACTTGACCGAGAACAAGCTTATAGAATGCCATAGACAATGGCAGATCCAATAGTCGTCCATCTTGAAGAGCTTTTGCCATAACACGACCCAGCAGCCGAAAATACTCAATGACTTTTGCAAACGTGCTACCCTCTGATGCATCAGAATTTGTAGGCCAAGGCCGCGGAAACAAACCCATAGGAGCTTGAACAAGTTCTTCATCCCCAGCCAAATCGGGCCTAGAGCCTACACCATTTTCTCTCTTTTCATCTCCATCAACTTCCATTACATGTTTATTTGAAGAATGGGATCTCCACATTTGCAGTCCAACCTTCTGTAAATCATGACTTAGGATTGTATAAAACTCAAGAGTGGGGCCCAGGCCAGTGCCGACCTCACCAAAATATTCTACTTCAAGTACAGCTTTTTGGCTAGAATACATCTCCATAACTTTTGCAGCAGAATCCAAGATACGGTTTCGAGAGACGCGAACCTTTTGGCGCTGTAATCTCCCAACTCTAATCTCTCTCTCAGTGGTTGATCCATGACCATCAGCACCTTGCTGCTGCTGGAGTCGATTCAATGCTCGAGATAACCCAAATGCAGTAGAATAGAAGTACTGTCGTCGAGTCTCAAAAGGAAACAAGAAAGGGCAGGCTTTAGTCAACTGATAACACCATAAGGGAAGGCTACCACTGCATAGTGCGAGGGCATCTTGTATTTGCCTAGCCAATTTTGGAGTAAGCTTACCACTAACAAATTCCTCTGGAACAACCCTAGCACCAGTTGTTACAACTAGCTGATCAAAATTAGAGATTTTTCCCTCAGCAAAGCTATCAGAAACCATTTGAGCCCTCAATCGAGGCGCAAGCTGGTTCAAACACTCTAACACACGCAGGAGTGCCAAAATATTGTATGTGGGATTAGATTTCTCCAGATCACACGGCAATTCTCCCTGCAATATACTGTCTAAAACAGAAGTCTGATGCAACTTAGCTTCTGGGCTGGAATTTGAGGCAGAGCCAGATTTGGCAGGTTTTGAAGTATTTGAACTCGATCCACCAATAGATGCCTTATCTGTCTGGTTTTCTGCTCTTTGATAAGTGATGGTGTAAACGTCACCCCACAGGCTGCTTCCATCACAGGATACATAATCACTGCCAGCAAATCTCTCATCATCATCTTCATCTAGCACAAGCTGTTTTTGAATTGCCTGGTATATAGTCAAATTCCTATCAAGCTGCTTCCCAGCAGCAGTAAAAATTAATTTTGGAGGATCATTAGAAGTACCAAACAACAGGCGCCCATGCCTATCTCTGCCACCCCTGAAACCTCTGCTATTAGCATATCCAAGTCCAGCCATAGCAGCAGCAGCAAATGACATTGCACCCCTTGAGCTAGATGAATACCCACTCCTAAAATCAGCAGAGTCAGATCCCCTGGCTGTAACAGCTTTGCTGCTAGAACCTGAGGCTGCATTAGTCTGGCTATCACTTGTTGCTGGAGCAACAGTACTCTCCTCAGCTGAGTCACCCAATTTCACGTCGTGTACTTTGTCAGGTAAGCAGACAGGAAGAGAATCATCCCTCAACACCTGTACAAAGATAAATAAAACAAGTAGATGATGCATTAAATGATGGTTAGTGAAATAATATCACTTCTGTTTGATAAATTCAATGGCTAGGATGAATGTGGTGGAATCAAATGTAGATCCAATCTTGGAATCAACAATTAAACAAAAATAGCATGTAAATTAGGCAAAACTCAATTGTACTAATGAACGCAATAAACTAAAGGTAGTTTCCAATCTTGGAAACAACCAATGTCGTCAAGATTGAATCCTACCTAAGATCAAAGAACGGTTGCGAGTTCATAAAATGTAGATTATAAGATCATACAAAAGAATTACGTGTGTGGTTGTATGCATATAAAATAGAAAATATAAAAATATACAGATGGCATATCATATAACACAAATACAAAGAGGTTTGATAAAGTTCAAATATAACACAAGAAGAAGTCAACAAGAGAAAATACTCCAAACATAACTTGGAATTGAGAAATTTTTTTAATCAGATTGCACAATTTCACCAGTTCAGTGATACTGAAATCTCCTAACGTGTGATATAAAAAGGAAAATGGCAGCAAGATCATGCAATCTTGAAATCTAGATCATGATCTTGACAACCCTGGTAACAACAACTAATGCTCATGATCTGATTGATAGAGTGTACAGCTACAATAATGGCATTTATGTTCGCTAATATCTTTAAAAATAGAAGATAGAAGAATAACAACGGAAGTAGATATAATGGCAAAATACAAATACATGAACAAATTCAACATACTGAAAGACAAATTGAACTGGAGAAGCAAAGGCTTACACTGAACCTAAACATTTAAATCATTGATGGGATATGAATATCAGGAGAACCAAAAACAACAAAAGATTAATTCCTAGCAGAAGTATAGACATACATCTTCGTGGTCTTCATCCTCGTCATCAGAAATATCATCATCTTCAATCACCAAAGCCTCATCAATTTCAACAGGAGATATATCCAATTCTTCATCCTATCCCATGAAGGTAGAGAGAATAATGTCAATCAAAAGAACGACCTTAAACAGTAAAAGACACCACTCAACTAATATGTTACAGGAGATCAAATCAAGTAAATATATCAACTAACTATTAGATGAAGAAGACTCAACAATGTTTTTTAGCTAAAAAAGGAGGAAAGGACAATACACATGAGTATAAATAATATCTAATAATTAAATGTTATAAACAAATTTGTATTGAAAATAAAATTATTCTATTAATAAGATTGTTTCCTAAAATTTAGCAGCATACCTCAGAAGTTGATTCTCCATTTACAGGTTTCATTTGAGCATCTTTATCTAGAGCTGCTCTTCTGCGAACAGCATTTCGTGTTTGGGGTCCTTGTGCTTCCTCCTGTGCAGCCTTTAATACAGCTTTACCTTTGCTCTTAGATGAACTAATGCTTTTATCTTGAGATGTTTCTTTTCTAGGTGTATCTCCTATATTAAAAGATGATCTGGATCTAGTTGAATGACGATGGGTAGCGGAGGGAGTATAAGAGGAAGGAGATGAAACACCTGCCCCCACAGGAGCTGTTCCAGATTCAGAATTGTCACAAGCTACAGTAGACTTTTGACCAGAATCACTACGGTGGACCCGAGTCCACAGAAATTCCTCAATAGCTGCTAAACTTGCTAATGGATCAATCAGTACCACATTGGAAGAATAATCCCTAAGTGACTTTTCACCCTGGGCTCGACAGAGACGCAGCTTTATGGGCTGAGATAATGCAGTTAGCCCAGAGGAGAGACGTGCACTCCCACTAGATGAACGAGATGAATTACTTAGCATTACAGGGAAGCGCTCTAAGGAGGACAACGCATTTTGAAGCTTCTGAACCAAGACGGTCATAGGAGCAACAGCCCCATCATCAACGCTCAAAGGTAGTGCAATAGCAACAAATGACTTGAACCTTGCAAGTGCCTGTTGACGAAGCTTCGGGAGACTGGCTTCTGACATTTGATCTTTAGCAAAATACCCACAAGATAAATAACTCAGCAAGGCTTCAACAACACCACTACCAATAAATTCAAAAGTAGATACACCATCACCCTTGCCAAGTTCCTTTAACATGTCAGATATCACCCCAATCAAATATTCTTCTATGTTAGTAGAATTATCGTCCAGACCAAATCCAGAAGCTTTAACTTTTCCCTTTGCCTTAGTTTTTTGATCATCAACACAAGTGTTCAACTTTAAGCAGAGATTTTTCAAATGCAAAAGATCATCACTAACACCCACTTGAATAGACCCAGGATCAGAAGGAAAGTACTTGTCTTTAAAACCTCTAGCAACTGAGCTAATAGACACCCGAATACTGGAACTAGTGGTTGGAGTTTCTGCAGAACTTGTTGGCAAACCAACATTTACACGAACTGGACTCTTCATCAAATCATCCAAATAGTTTGCATCGGGGTTTGAATTACCACTACGCAGACGATAGTGTCTGGGGCGAGAATGAGTTCCAGACACAGAATCACTATCCTTCTCAGCAGATGTTCGTGTAGATATATTGGTTGAATTTCCAGCCAAAATAAGTTGGTCAACTGCATGGACCACACCTTCTCTGATAAACATCTTAGAGAAAGTACCAGGAAGCTTTTCCATAAGAATTTCTGAAATCTGCAAGGCAGGTACCAAAACATGCGGATCTTTCCATGCTAACACACCAGCTAAGAAACTATATCATCAAATTGACAATGCATAAGTTTTCTACAGAGAACATAGAGGAACAGCAACCCAATTGAAGTTCTAGATACCTTGATATATTCGTTACACTCAACAAAGACTGGATCATCTCAGCTGTGCTGAAATACATCAATTTTCCAATGACAGAAAGACATTTGTGGCGAACAGGACCATTGACACTGGCACCATATATCTAATTCAAAAGCAGGGCAAAAAAATAGTAAGTTGTGGGATGGAGGAGTGAAAAAGTCAAGGACACAAAAATGGAGCTGGTTATTTAAAAATTTATAAATAATGAAAATAGCTTAACAATGAAATTAATTTAAACATTTAACCTGCATTAAAACTGGGAGGAGATCCATCCCAAATTGCTGAAGTAACTCTGGCTGATCGTTTAATAATTTCTCACGAGCTGATATCTCATGAACATTTCCATTGGTGGTGTCTTCTTGCCCGGAACTGCCAGAAGGACATTTTTTCACAAAATACCCTTTCACAAACAAGTTGGAGCTGACAGGAAGAGAAATGGTTCCATGTGGCAATGGAGGCAGAAGTTCGTTTGCCAGATTCACAATCTCAAATATCTAAATATTAGAAAAGAGAATGGGATAAATTCATTTTTAATTAAAAGAGAACTGAAAACTTTTAAGGGATTTAAATGATGAGATCAATATCACAATCTATGAAGATGAACCCATAGGGAGATAAAATAAAACTATACGTAAAAAGGGCAAAAGAACTCCAAAGTACACCATACCTGATCTGCCGGCCTACTTAATGCTGGTGAAACAGAGGTGATAACAGAAACACCAGAACCGGATAGTATATCTTTCAGAATGCCACTAATTCCAAGGAGAAGTAATGTTTTGGCTCCGAGAGGGGATCCACTGGCACATGTGGAAAGAAGGCGGATCAGACCCTGCATGCACCAATGATGTCAAAGGAACAGCCTGCCAAAGGTGAAAATATCAGATTTAGCGACAAAGATTACACTTACAGTATATGTTGGAGTGCTGAGAGAAGCCTGACCACCTCCAGAACTGCTGGTAGAAATGAGAGAGGCAGCTTGTGTTACCAGTCCATGATTGCATAATTCATCTAATTTGTCTGGAGATGAGGCAAATGCTTCAGCTATTCGAGTCAGACAAACAGAGGCATGTTCCAGAACCTAGAAATATTATAATTGAAAATTGTGAAGACACAATTAGACAATTGGCAACACTGTCTGTAGGATCATTATTTACTCAAACAATATTTTCCTAAAACTAAGGAGTGCTGTTTCCATTTTAGGACAAGTATAACGACAAAAACATAGCCTTACCTTGGAGTCATGGTACTGAAGAAGGTTTGTCAAAAGAGGAACAGCTTCCATTACAAAGTCAGCTGCATCAGGAGGAAGCTTTTTACACATATTTGCAGCAGTAGACAATGCTACCCGCTGAAAAATATGATCGTGTCAATATAGGCTTGCTGATTAAGGTAGTAAATGCAAAATGAATCATCACCCTTTGAAAATTATAAGCATTCTTATATGTAAGGATTTCATTTATGAGTTACCTGAACTCCTGTTGAAAAGAAGTCCAAGTAAGAAAGTACAGCCATCAGAGCTCCAGCTCGAAGGCAGGCAGTTGGGTGCTCCTGCGAAATCTTCTTTAACGCTTGAAGAGACTGTTAATATCAATAACCGCATCTATTAGAATTCAATGTAGAAAGCCACTGGAGTATCAAACAAAGAACCCCGTCGAAAACACCAGCCCATTTTCAAACATACTTAAACAAATGCATAGCCTTAGAGAAAAAGAAACCAACCTGAGGTTTACGAACCTCATATACAAGATAAGACATTTCTAAAAAGAATGCAACGTAAAGCAATCGCAACATTTGTCTAGATTCCTGATACATAAACCAAGGGCAGAAAAAAGATTGACTGAGCAATAACAACCTGTTCAGCCAAGTCCATATACTCTATCGTAAGCAGCCTCGCACAGAATATAGACACTGCCCCGTAATGCACAACAGCAGCACAGGATGAGGGAAGAACGTCGCATAAATGGGTAAGCGCCCTGGCCGCAAGTAGCATAACATCGGGGTTGCTCTCGTGATTAAGCAACCCCACTAACACAGGAACAAACGAGTCAACGGAAAACGTACTAAGGGATTCTTCAGTGCCAATGGAAAGCATGTCACAAAGCTGCGACAATGCCTCGAGCTGACGACCTTCTTCTCCGTCAGCACGCAATCCAGCCAGAATTTTCTTGAGTCTACCACTCTGATGAGAAGAGGACGCAGAACCACCCATAGCCGTGGCAGGAAGCAAATCATCCAAACCAGCACCAAGCTTCCGAAGAAGCCCTTGAAGGGCACTACTAGCAGACGTCAAATTCCGATGCACACCACCGTCACTATAATTATCATCGTCGTCCTCAACACCTTCACTCTCCATGTTCAACGCCAAAAATCGCTCTCTTTCTACATCCCTAATCCCAACATCATGTTCCTTCTCCTTCCCTTTGTCCGAATTGTCCCTTTCCAAATTCTTGCCTCGACGATCACGTCTTGACCCGGAGGATTCGTTGGTGGGGTCCATGAGAGAAACGGAATTGGTGGTTGTGGTGGCGGTGGTGTTAGTCCTGGCCGAACGAGAACGTGTATTAACAGTTGGGGTGTTTGGGATCGAAGAAGAGGAAGAAGAAAGACGAGAACGCTTGGCGGAACGAGTGGTGGACGAGGATGAAGGGGCAGCTGAGGAAGCCTCCGCCCGCTTCCGACTCCGAGTTTCCATACAAAACCCAGACTCACCCTTTCAGTTTCTCAGACCTCTCACCATCGATTAATCTCTTGCATCTGTGTCCTATGGGATAAAGAATATATTAAATCGGCGAAAACCCTAAATCCAAGGAAACTCCGAATCGGTGGTCGTACGAATACGAAACCGCCTTAAATTATCCTCACCGGATGAGATATTGGGAAATGGTAATTGAGAATCTGAAATGCGTGCAATGCGTTGCGTTTAGTGTACAACAGAGAAGGGAAATTGTTGAATGAAAACCCTAAGTAAGGTCATGTAAGGAGCAGCGGAGGGAATAAAAAAGGAACAAACAGGACACAACACACAGAACAGAAATACCCTTTTTATACGTAACTTTCTTCGGGCAAGGCCACTCAGTCCTAACAAGTTCTCACTTCATTCCAATTCAAAAAAACAATTATTCCACCTACCCATCCATTAAAATTATATTTTTATACTCATTCAACATTATATATATATATATATATATATATATAATATAATTAATTAAGTATATTTTCTTAATTTATCAAAAATTAACCATGTTAAATTTTAATACGACGTCTTCCTTTCTCGTGCAATATCTATACAGTAAAATTTATCCATTCTTTGATTTTAATTTCAATATTTATTATATATTTTAAAGTTAGGGAACTATACGATGTCTTAAAATAAGTCATTCGTATAAAAATTATTATAAGTTCAAATTTTATATCTTATCGTTTAATTATTTTTTACTACTTATGATTATTTGTGTTATTTTTATTTTGGCCTTTCACGTAAAAGTGTGCTATTAACATTCTCCAGAAAAAATATTTTATAGCTCTGTTGCGGTGTTTTCATTTTGTCACAGAATACGTGCCACGTTTGTATAAATTAAAAAAAAATCAAATTTAAATGCTTGTTTATTAATCGTGTTACTTAAAAATTCACAAATTATGTCAGCGTAATTATAGGTGTCTTTTGTTCCTTAAAATATTTTTATATATTTAATTAGTTTTACTCGTGATATATGATTAAATTATTAGCTTATACGTTCAATATCCAAATAAAAACACAGAGAATGTAAATTTTAAAAAAATAATAGAAAGTGAATGTCTCAATAGCCTGACTGTTACATTATTTACTAGGGTTAAAAATTTCTTCAATTTTTTCAAATTACATGTGACTTTCTAAACTAGGTGACAAATGAGACAATTAAAATAATACTGGTAATAATTTAGTCCATATATTTATAAGATAGAGAAAATTTTGAAATATAGCTTTGTATGTTTTTTTTTTCTAAATATATGTTAGCACGAATAATGCTGATAAATGACATAGTAAATAATTAAAATATGTTTTATCAGCATTATATCCTTATCAGATTTTGTAATTATAATTGATTCTATTTATTTACTAAAAATAGTATTCTTTTTTAGGGGTTCGTTTTACACGTCTTGGTTTGAACATAGGAATGGTGATCCGATGAGAGCTGAAGGACATTGGTAGTGACGTATTTGTAAGGTGATTTACATTTAGCAGAGGGCAAGGGAGAGAGAGAAAAGAAGAAGAAGAAAACAAAAAGAGATTGTGATCAAACAAAATTGAGAATTGAGATGGGTTTCTTCAGCACCATATTTGGGTTCATTGGCTTTGGATTTGGGATTTCCATGGGTCTTGCTATTGGTTATTTTCTCTTTATTTATGTTCAACCCAGTGATGTTAAGGTATATTACATGCTTTCAACATAACATCTTTATTTATTTTTGTAACATTGCATCATAATATACATATGGAAAAGTAATAAAAAAATAAAAATATTATGAATCTTTAAAATTATG
>Ga0099825_1007464_pt1 | contig 13299 bp, 5 predicted proteins | sample SiratroredBW_FD_76838 | JGI IMG/M metagenome (GOLD analysis project Ga0099825, IMG submission 76838) | Root nodule microbial communities of legume samples collected from California, USA - Siratro red BW | ecosystem: Host-associated > Plants > Roots > Nodule | place: USA: California | collected... | reverse complement strand
TGAGCTCACAGAGGCACCGTCTGATGGCTCAGATGCCACATGCGAGCTCAGTAAGCAGAGGAAAAACAAAAACCTAAATCTGCTCTAAGGAAAAGGGCCAGAAAATGAACTTACTCTGACGGAGGTTCTGATCGGATAGACTTGCTCTATTCTCCGCCACGAGTCCAACGGTGGGCTCCGCTTGAGAAACTGATAAGGTATGGAAACAGAGACTTAGAGAGAAGTCAAAGGAAAAGAGGTTAGAGGTTTTAGAGAGATGATAACTTGAGTTGAAATGAGACTTGACTACTTACTTTTTCTATAAATACGCGTTTTTAGTTTAATAATATAATAATCAAATGTTCATTCCACTTCTACCATTTCACTCAAATGACAGATTTTCTAGGTTGTTACATTGAGTAATTAACATTTTTGTCTTAATAAATTAATTTTCTATTTAGATGTTATTCACATTTCATTAAGTTAAAAGTTGATGAATAATATGCATGAAATCTCTTCTATTTGATAATATATTTTTTCATATGGTAAAAGATATATTTATTGTTTTATAATGATAAAAAAAATAAACTGATAAATTGAAAAGATAAAAATAGTTCAAGATCACTTAAAAAAATCAACATAAGAACAGAGACAAAATATAAAAACTTCTTTTCAAATAACTAAGTCAAAATTTTTATTTATCATGTACTTAATTTTTTTTTTTTAAATATATAAAGTATTCGTAACAAAGAATCGGTCAGGACATCAAAATTTTATTTACCTGTTATTTTAAAATCTAACTTTTAGTTAACTTATTATATTTTTCTCACTCCATAAATATTTATGAAATTTCTTGACCCTATATATTGACAAATTTGTTGACCTAGACCAAGACATTTCTGGCATGAGTTTCTGTCTTTGACCTCCCACCTATAACTTTTAAACGCATGTTTTTTAATAAAAAAATACTTTTTATTTTTCAAATTTTAAAATAACATTATTTTCAATTATACTCTTAATTTAACTAATATGAAGACAAACAAATAATTATGATAACAGAGGAAAAAATGTAACAACACTAAACGCATCTTAAAATAAATAAAAAAAAATGAAAGGAGTATAATATAATAGATAACTCATTTAAAAATATATTAAAAAAACCTTAATTTTAGAGTAAAAATACAAAAACTATTAAAAAAGGATTATTTATTTGTTAAGATTTTTTTTCTTTCACCACAAAAGAAGAAAAAGAATATGATGTGTTTAATAAGACTAAAACTAGCTATTGACTTTGTACGCTATTGACTTGTAAGCTAGTGTGATAAACATGAAAATATTTTTCTTTAATTTTTATTATTTTTTATATTTTTTATATATTTCTTTATTATTTTAATTTATTTTTGTCTATTATTAGTTTTTAACTTTATACAGACAAAAAGTTAAATTTCGAAAAAAAATGAGTAATACTCTTTAGATCAATTAGTTTAAATAGAACTATTTATCCATATAAAAATTATAAATAAATTTTAAAAAATAAAAAAGAAGCACTGAAAAAACTTTAATAAGAAATTAATTATTTTAAAAAAAATCTAAAATTATAATTATATACAATAAACTATTTTTTAGAAAATATAATTTTTTATATAATAAATTTATAAAATTGTGTTATTTTATATCATTTTCCATTTATCAATTACCTATCAATTTATTTTATCAAATACTTTTAATTCAAAATAAATCTTATTGACTTAAAAACTTATAAATTGGAATTTTATCAGTTAATAGTTAATATATCTACTAGAAATTAATTTCAATTACAAGGTATTTTTATCAAAAATATCTATGAGGGTCCACAAGACATTCTCAAATTACTTCAAGGACTCATGTCCTCTGCTAACTACACCATTTTGTTTGTTTTATTTATCAATTAATTATAATTTTTAGTTACATTTTTTATTAAATACTCTTTCCGTTCCTTTTATAAGTATCAATCTTTTAAAGATTTTATTATTATTTAATTTTTATTATGAAATTTCAATATAATTTCTAATTGATATATGTAATAATTCTCGTTACATCATCTAGAAATTATATTATGAAGGTAATTAGATAGCTTTCATTTGTTATAATTAAAAAATTATAATTCATCTCATTTCATCCCTTACATTTACAATAACAATGTCTATCATCAACTCAAAATCAACATCATCAAAATCAAAAATATACGGACCAATATATATAGACACTTTACTCTACTTCTGAAGTACTCGTACATTAAATTAGACTCAAGGATCTACACCTATCATATCATCCTCTCGTTATGAAATCGAGACAACCACGTGCACTAACGAATCTTATATGACAGGATTAATCTATATGACTTTTTCTGGCCGGTTATTTTTCAAACTGCAATAATTTATATGAATCTCCTTCAACTCTCATCACTTGATTATGATTCCAATGTATTAGTAGAGTCAGGATAACTTCTTATTAATAACAAACAATACATATCCTAATCAATCTTAACACGATATTCTTGTTTTAAAAATACTACATCTCGATCACATTTCCACATAACTTATAGCTTATTTCATACATCATTCAATGATTAATCATCCATTTTTAAGTCAACAACATTATTCACATAATGACTAAATAATTGAATATGACATTCCATTAATAAATAAAAGACAAGGTTCAAAACAAAAATTCACTAAAAGCAAAATTTACATATCACTGAAAGGTGCCCAACCCAAGGATGTGGCACTCGAGGTCACTTATATTCATAGCATCCCTAACAAGTTACGTCAAACACCAATAAAATGGTACTCAAATTACCAAATCCGAGAACTTTCATTTCATAAAATCCGTAGATAATTACATATGGATTCTAATTCATAGGTAGATTTAGCATTACCTTCGGATCCGTTACCTATGAAAAAACTTGTATGTAATTACGTATAGATCTAAAACCATACATAATTAGCTACAGATCTTTTCGTAACTAGTATTAATAATTAATTATATTAAAATTATTATTATTATTAACATTATTAATATCTTTAATATTATTACTAATTATTATTATTATTATTTACATTATGTAATTAATAATATTATTATTAAAATTATTTTTAATGTTGTTATTATTATTATTTACATTAATAATATTACTAATATCATTATTAATATAATTAACAATAATAATATTATAATTATTACTAATATTAATATGGTTAATAATATTATAATTAATATTATTGGTATTAATATTATGATGAATATTATTATTATTATTATTTAATGTTATTTTTATTTTTATTATTAATTAATAATTATTATTGTTATTATTATTAATATTAATTATTATTATAATAATAATAATAAATATATGATCAAAAAGTTGGAGTTGATATAGTAATTATGACTTGTACATGAGACAATTGTTTATTAGTTTTAATAAAACATAATTATTTCCTAACCATATCCGTAGTAAAACGAATCAACATTTGGTGTTGGAGTTAGCTTTGTGCCTTTGAAATTAAATATTCAATATTAGTTACTTAGATTAATCAATAGATGTTTTATCCATATGTTTATATTCTTGTGACTATTTAAATTATTTCCTGAATGAGATTGATTTGATGAATTTCTTCAAAATTTTCTTTCAGGGCGTTTAGTTCATTTTAAAATATTTAAATATTATTTTTAATTCCCATTTATTTGCATTCATTTAAATAAATTTATAACTATATTTATCGTAAAAATATCATCATCATTTTATAATTATTTTTCCTGAAAAACATATTTAAAAATGAAAGCATAACGATATTATTAAAACATAATTAATTATTGACTCAATCAAAATAATAGATCAATGAATCATTAATTCAATTATATCGAGCCTATTGTTAAACCACATCAACTTATATATATTAAGATATTTTTGGAATTTGAAAATTTTATCAACATAAAGCATTTTTATTATGCCTTTGAGTCACACTACAAGTTTAGAGTTTTTTTATCAATAATAAAAAGTAAAAAAGATGGAAGCACACAAAAAATGTGTTTTAACCCTATACAAAACATTTTTTTTGTATAAATTAAGAATTACTGTGAAATTAAACAAGTCAAAACATACATCCAAAAATGTTGACTCTAACTAATCTTTAAAAAAAAAATAAAGACAATTCAAAACTCCTATAGAAAATAACCTACATATAAACTTACTATTAGAAGACATTTTAGTATATTCTCACTTTAACTTTAATTATATAGGCCAATAAAATCTTCTGCAGGAATATCACTTTTATTTGTTGTTATATAAGAGATTATAAAATCACCTATCTTTACAAACTGTTTAATTTTCCTATTTGTATTTATCACTGGACTTTCAACTTATAGTTGATTTCTAACCAAATCAGAAGATCCCTAAAGACAAAATCAAAGATTCTTAAGAACCCTTCTTGTAAAAATTGTGGCAGTTGATTTACATCAAATATTAAAGTATTACATTGCAAGGTTTGGGGACATAAGACCCTCTTGAGACGATAATGGACGCTGACCTAGTTTCCTGGAAGAGATGACTTGTTATTTAGCAAACATCTTTTTCCAAAGTGTAGACTTTTCTTGGCACAGAACCACAGACTAGGTGATTTAGATCTTTTGGCAAACCGAAGCACCAAGTAAAGAATCAATCTGTGAACTAACAGTAAGGTAGCCAATGCTGTTAAGTCCCACCATTTGTTATGATCCAATGGAACCCCAAGTACCAATGATAGAACTTCTTCTCCACTAACCTTGGCATCACCAGGTAGCAAAGGATCAAATTCCACCCCCAGCATGTCATTCTTGTATTGTCCCTGTAGTACAAAACATGACAAGGTATTGAAAAAGATAATGTTATGTATGCCATATATATGTCCAAGTATATTCTTAAGTTTTATCTAGTTCTCATTTAGTACAAAACACTTTACATTGTACCTGCACTGCCCAAGTAGCAAAACTGAGGTATGACATGGGATAGCGCCAAAAGAACTTTGGAAGTTCAGGTAATGATCTGAATATTTGGGAGGGCATCATCATGAAGATCTGCAACCACCATGCAACAACTTCATCATCAAGTTTTATTAAATGTTCAGTTAAACTATATTCACTTTGTTTCTCTAGTTGTTAGTTCTAAAGTCTCTATAAAATTTATTTTCTACTTCCAAAAACTTTGTTATACTGCTTTTATATTGTTAATTAAGGGTAAAAAATTATCTTTTATACATGTATAGATGTTAAACTTGTAGTTTTGTTGTGTAAGGAGTTTAAACATAAAGTGAGAAGAACAAATAAAGAGGATAAATGAATAGTTTAACCTAAAAGTTATTATCTCAGAGAAAAATGGTATGCTTACAGTTGCACCAGTTCCTGTTCCTATGCCCATCAGCACATTGGGGACCAGTGAGGCTACAACCATGATGCAACTCTCAACGACAAATAGGGAGCAGAATAAGTTGATACAGAAAAATGCATAATTAGTTAAACCCGGATGAAATTGCACCATGAAGTAAATGATTGTTCCGGACGAAAGAGATGTTAGAACAATGAAAGGGAATGATGATATGATGTTTGATACTACAAATACAGCCTCTCCATAATGCCCTTTGGACCTTTCACCATAAAACACCTGATTTTTATTGTGATTAGACACAAAGCAGAATGTTTAGTATAAATCTTGTATCTTTGGGGAAAAAAATAAAAAGAACCATTATAAGTTGTACCTTCAATTCTTCAATGAAAAATGGTAATCCTCCACATGACAAAATAATCATAAACCCATAGATGAATGATACACACTTTGCTCTTGCCAAGATTGAGTTGTTTTCTGTGCCAATGTGAAAAAAGAGGGTTCCAACACTGACTCCTACCATTATGTAGAATATTATCCTCAGCCAGTAGTAACCAATGTCCCTAGTCATGTTTAGGAAAGATCGCTTGGTCAATGTGCACATCTGCTTCCTCCACGTGGTATTGCTATCTGTGTAGGGGTTAATTCCTTGTTCTTCCTACATATTTGCATCTCTCAGTAAGGTATAGAACAAATTGTTCAATAAAAACAAGACAAGAAAATGGGAAATATAGTATTTTCTTTAAATTTTCTCCAAAAGGATGTCTTACTCAGGATTCAGGAAGGAACATAATTTATGTGTGCTTAATCTCAAGTGTGATCTTGTACTAATACTAGATAACAATGATAGGATTTGCACAATAGAGAAACTAAGGGTATTGGTGAACACTGACTAACAAATAATTACATTTTGTTTCAGTTGTTGAACTTTTCTTCTTGCATTGAACATTAACTCTGAACTTTTGTAACTCTCAATCAGTGTACTTCTGATCTCTGATTTTCTCATTCCCATAGTTGACTTTGATGATTCCTGGCATTAAAATTCACATGCAAAAGCATTGTCATTTGAGTAAAAAGAAAAAAAAAAATGAAAAACAAAGGCTCCAATATCTAATGCATATACCAAGCAAAATTGTGTCCTCTCTAGTGCTTCAGCAATCAAATCAAAGTCCAAATTAATACACATAAGGAAATGATCTGAAGGATTTCTTGTAGTAGGACAGGGAAACCCTGCATCGGCAAAGAACTTTTCCCAAATTTCAATTAGAGACACAAAAATTTCAATTATTTATATTAGATTTCAAATTTTCCTGAGTAATCCAAGTCAAAATGTTTACCTTTAGTGCATTCTTTGCTTGTCCAAAATAAACAGTTTCCCCACATGAAAGCAAAAGCAAATCATCAAATAGATCAAAAATCTCACTACTGGGTTGGTGAACGGAACAGATAACTATCTTTCCACTGTGAGCAATATGGCATAGTGATTGAATCACATAGAAAGCTGAGGCACTATCTAGGCCAGTAGTAGGTTCATCAAGAAGTAAGACATGGGGTTGTGTCAAAATCTCAAGACCGATGCTAAGTCTCTTCTTTTCACCATTACTAATACCCCTACAATGCCAATTCCCAATCCTTGTATCTGCACAATTTTCCAGACCCATTTCCATTATGGTTTCTTCCACCACTTTGTTTATCTCTTCTTTGGTCATTTTGGAAGGAAGCCTCATGTTTGCAGAGAATGTGAGGGTCTCTTTTACTGTCAAAGTTCCCAAGAAAAGTTCCTCTTGAGCAACAAAGGACTGAAAATTGAAAGATGGCCACTCATGTCATATGCATTTTTAAAACAGACCAAGTGAAAGGATTAAGCTATGGTGATTATCTTACCACATCTCTGGAATTCAAGTTTCTCTTCTTCCCATTGAGTAGAATGTTCCCTGTCACTTCAACATTTGGAGCTAGTTTTCCTGTAGAAAAATGTTACACTTATTATCTGTCACCGATAACACTAGTAAAAGACAGCACACACTATCATAGTTATAACACTTGTCTCTAAACAAACCATTATAAGTTCATAACAGTTGTTTACATTGAAACTTCTAAGTAGAGTGCTGTAATAACTAATTTTTGTTATTGAAATTTCCCTGTAATTAAATATGTTTTTGTTATTGAAATATAGTTGTTTATTTTCCTAAATAACTTTTTTTATCCTGTAAATTTTTTTTTCTTATTTAGGGTTTTGTTATTATGTTTTATTCTTTTAAATTTATTCATTTTTTTTTTTTTTGTTTTTATAAAAAGTTATTGTCTTTTAATCCTATCAAATAAATTTTGAATAAATTAATTCAAACTGAACAAAATTTTATAGGGATTAAAAGAAAAAAGAATATATTATAGAAAGACTAAAACAAATATGGGAACCAGATGTTAATGAAATTTTTAGGATAAAAAATAAAATATATACAACATATATAAGGGGAACCAAAAAATAAATCAGTGTTATATATAAAGTTGTTCCGTTAATTACTTCTCATGTTTGCTATTTACTTTCTCTTTATATATAAAAGATCAAATTACTCGTAAAATAAAAGAGTTAAGTTTTGTTCTAGCAATTCACTTTTTTGGTATATAAGTATTAACATTGATTGTTTATTACAATCATTAGATTGTAAAAATGGTGAGATGAGGAATATTATTTTAAAGCTATTTTCTAAGTAACGTTTCTTCCCTATGATTTTGTGTATACACACACATACAGTAAGACATCAAGTTATTTCAAGAGTCATTTTTCAAAAATTTAATCTTCATCTTCTTCTTTTTTTCATTTAATCTAACTTGTCAGCTATTCTTTAATAATTACATTTAAAAGATAAATAAATAAATTTGAAGAATAATTATAGTTACCATTAAAGTCTTTTTTGTGGATATAAGATTAGGTGTATCAATTAAGAATGGTCGACATAGAAAATATTTTTTTAAATGTAAATCATACAGTATATGTAAAATGGAATTGAAAGTTGTTAAGGATCACATCATCCTTTTTAGAATTTATTAACATCTAATTACCAATGTTTAGTTTATATATATAGTTATAGTGTTATGATTCACTTTTACTAAGTATAAAATTTAGTTAAATTAATTTTTTAAAGAATATAAATTTAATCAATCCCGATTTTATGTTTGTTAGATGTTATTTTAATGATCATGTCTATCAAATTTCATAATATAATTTAAAGTTTTATAAATATGTTATTTAATAATAAAATTTATATATTTTAAATATCATACTATCTGTTAAAATTAAGTTATGTAATAGAGTTTTTAATTATTTTAAAATTATATAAAATTTTCTATACAAGATTCTATTAAGAACATGTTGGACTAAAAATGTATTACATAAAAAATTATAAAAAATATAATTTAACTAAGTTTTAAACTTGTGAACAAAGTTCTACTCCACAAGATGGACTTATATGATGAGTACACATAAATATGTATTCTTTTAACACTCTCACTAATATCTAGTGCCATGTTCACCCTCTCAACTTCTACATTTTTGTAAAAATGAAGTATTCAACTATCCTTGGTAGCAACTTATGGTGATACATAAAAGCAACAGATAAAAGGCCTTCAGTTTCAGAATGAAGACTTCTAAAACCATAAAAGCATGTATATAGAGAAAGATAGAAAGAGAGAGACCAGTCAAAGAGTCAAGAAAGGTAGTTTTGCCGCAGCCAGAAGGACCCATGATGGCCATAACCCTATCAGGTTCAGCAAAACCAGTAATTCCATTAAGCAGCAACTTCCTCCTCTGTGCTCCAAAACTTGCAGCTGGTTCAACTGTTACATCTTCCCACATCATCACCATACTTTTACAACTATATATGTGATGCTTTCTTATCTCTCTACCTCTTCTCTTAAACCACTTCTCTGCTACAAGTGTCTGCAGTGTGCACTCTATCTCACAATATATATATTATGAACAATAAGCATGTTTTACTTGTTCATGGGATGGGATGGGATGGGATGGGATGGGCGAGAGGTCCGAATTTAATTGAAACAGCATCTAGTAAAACCTATTTTTGAATTATAATTTGACGTCAAATTGTACAATTAATAAATCAGTATGGGTTAGTACTTTTATGTCCAATATCAGTGACCAAGTGGATCGTCTTTATGGTTGTCAGGCTATTTAAGAGCATCTCTCTACCTGCACTCCGTGTAGGGTGCAATTTAATTTCCTCCACTGCATATGCAACAGCTATTATATTTGATTGAAAATGATGGTCTTTGTATGTTTAATTATTGGGAGGGCCTTTTGACGGATGAAAGGAATCTAAGTGGAACAAGATTTTATAACATACGATTTGTATCCTTTATATATTATAATTTAATTATATTTTTAGTAGATATGAAAATTTTAATATCAGATTTTTTATCAAGAACATCAAGTAGGAAAATAAACGAGGATTCAGTATTAGGTGACAGGATAAGTTCTACTAATCTTGATTAGGATAACTTTTTAATGATTCTGGTATCATATTAGAAGATTTAAGTTTAATTCTTTTTTATAATATCAATTTAGTAAGATGAGATGTGTATTCACTTATATATTATAACTTGGTTATATTTTTAGTTAACGTGAGATATTCAACACCTGTTCTTGCTAAAGATATCAAACATGAGAATAATGGGGGACACAATAGTAGATGGATGGTATGACTAACACAACTAATTTTGACTAAGATAGGTTTTTAATGACTCTAATACCACATTAAGGTAGTAAAATTTAAATCAACTCAACCTCAAAACATTGATTCTATAAGGTGAGGTTTGCACCACATATATATTATAATCTAATTATATCTTTAGCCAATCTAGAATCTCCAAGGAATAAACTTTGTTATTTTGAAACTTAACACACACGCAGGAAAGTAGGTTGATCTAACCTTAAAATGAAGAAAAAAAACATTTTATGTTACTTAATGAATTCACACTTAGAGTGTTTAACTTTGACTTTTTTTTTAGACTATTGACTTTTTTTTAGACTGTAATTGAGAATAAATCCATTGGTTTGAATAAGATTTACCTAATTAAAATTAATTAGACCTTAATTTAGATTATTCTTTAAACTTACATTTTAAGCATACTCTCTCACTTTTTCTTGTTTCTAATTAATTGCTAGGATTCCAAATCTCATCTTCTTACTTGATTTAGAGTAAATCTCCTTCAAATATTTTACAATATCTTTGCACCAAATTCAATTATCATGAGTTGGTATCTGAAACTGGAAACAAAATATTTGGAAAAAAAATAGGAAAGCAAAAATTTATAGCTTTACTTAAGAGAAGATATTTACAAAATACATATCTTTGACACATAAGAAAACATCTGATAATTGCAAGATAATATTGGAGAATTAATTTTGAGTTAATTTTGTGAAGAATAAGAGATTATAAATAGAGGTTCGAGAAGACATGAAGAACACATTGCTGCGTACCATAAAGTCTAGTTTTATGAATAGCATAAAATCTCCTTCTTTAATTTACTCTTATTACTAAAATTTTGTACTACAAGCAAGTTCTGAACATTGATTCATTGAATTTATTATTGGATTTGTTGGAAGATGATTTGGTGTTTAACTTTTTATTATCTATACTATCATCTTTTTTGTCTTAGAAGGTATAACATTGCATTAGACGGTTAACACTTAATTTTTTTTAATTTACTAATAAAACATTGCAATTATCAATCTATAACTTTCGAACAACCATGGTAAAATTCTTCTTTTGAAGGAAAAATACTACAAGATAACGTGGAGGGTCGCTTGGTGCAACCTTGGGGCGGTGCAGGAAAAACAACACATCATGGAGTAGTTGAGAAACATATAAGAAAAAAGACTCACAAATCTAATGCCTTATATGTTGGCTCATGTCTCATTGTTTGAGATCTTCCCAGTGTTTCTCTTCTCGGATTTCTCCAGTAAGTGGTATAGAGTTGATGGTTTGCGGCTTGGGTGACCCTGTATCAAAAGTCTTCCTGATAGAGATTTCAGGCAAGTGTGTCGTATAAGTGTGTGAACGGCAGTATAAGGGGTCGTTTGTTTTCGCTCGAGGGAGAGTGTGTCAATGTGGAGGAGGGACTCTCACTTGACGGGAGATTGTTAGGTATTCAAGTGTGAGTCTAAGTCCCACATTGGATAGAAATGAGAAAGTTGAGGTTTTGGGTTGAACATGACGTCATTCCCTTAAATATGTGGCTCTTATTCTCATTCTTATGAGATCTCTCCAGTATTTTCCCTCTCAAATCTCCTAAGTAGGAAGCTTTGCACTACGGAAAAATAAAGTTCAACAAATAACTAAAAGTTTGATAACACAACATTAACATTTATGATCTTTTAAAATAAAACATTACAATTTGTTGAGAGTGCGACACTCCTAAATATAATACAATTACAACTAACATATTTCACATAATTACAACAAAAAATATTAATGAAAATATACAAATATTTTAAGCTGAAATTTAATAAAGATATTTAAACTTTAATAAAACCAAATAATATCACCAAACCAAACTTAGTATATATCTAATATTAACATTTTACATTCTTTATTATTTTTTTACTATCTTATCTAATATTAAAATTTTAATCTCATTTGTAATATCAATCCAATAACAATTTAATATTAAACTTAAATTTAAATCTTAATTAAAATTTTACTTTTAGATTTAATCTGCTTTATAAAATATGTAGATATATGAAAAGGCAAGTAACTTAGTTAAATTCCATTTATTACATCTGATTGCTAATAATAATTGATATAAAATCTACTTCATACATTACAAAATTATATCTCTTTTATAATTCGTAGTTGGTAAAAACTAGATTTGTAATAAGGAAAGTATTAAAAGGAAAGCACACAAATGAGTACGGGTGTTGAAAAAAAGAAGAATGGACCAATCTCACGTGGGCTCAAAAAGTTGGTATTAGATTTATGAGAATGCACTTCATGAACCAACTCATGCATATACAAATACTTCTAATTCACCAATGCTATAACAAATTAAAACTATTTATCTTGTTTTTTAAAATTATAAGTAGGTGAATAATTTTATCATTGATTAGAATCAAAATATTATAGATCTTTTATTCCAACATTATTATCCAGTAATTTATCTTTCAAAAACTATAGTATGAAGGTGTTACGTTGATTCGCAAGATAATGCATCAAGTACATATATGGTCGTATTCAAAATTGAAACAAATTAATTACAGAAATATTTATTTACAGAAACTATTTGAAATTAAGTTTGTGCTGATTTGGATAAAGAGCTGAAATGCGAAAACTAAAGAAAGGTTTTCTTTAAAATCTGATATGTCATGCTTACGGTGTCAAACTCTGCGCATTCAAGTTTACTTTGAATGCTTTTCTATTTTGCTCCAAGTGAGATAAGGATTTTATAGTTTATGATTTATTACAAATTTGCCTTATATAGAAAATAATTCAAATTACTGTTTTAGCATTTGATGATTTAATTGCTGTATTAAATATGAACATTAAAGAGTCTAAGGGGACCAAAAATCAGTTAGTGGTTCAACTTTCACTACACTGCAATTTATGGCAATGATTTTCAAATTTATATTATTGATAATTCTGTAAATATAATTGTTGTATGCTATTTTGAATTATTTCACATGCAGAATTAATCAAATTTAATATAAAATTAAAATTAAAAAAAATTAGTATTAAATAATCAGTCAATTCATTTTAAACTTTGAAATATTTAGAATTTGTCTTCCCAAACATTCAAACTATTAGTTTTTTCAAAGCTAAATACATGAACAATTTTACTTTAAACATACAAAAATTTAAAATATATATATATATATATATATATATATATATATATATATATATATATAT
>Ga0099825_1007463_pt1 | contig 13299 bp, 8 predicted proteins | sample SiratroredBW_FD_76838 | JGI IMG/M metagenome (GOLD analysis project Ga0099825, IMG submission 76838) | Root nodule microbial communities of legume samples collected from California, USA - Siratro red BW | ecosystem: Host-associated > Plants > Roots > Nodule | place: USA: California | collected... | reverse complement strand
TATATATATATATATATATATATATATATATATATATATATATATATATATATATATATATATACACACAAAAAATTTTTATATAAAAAAAAAAAAAAGAGAAGTAGAAAAGTAGTAATATAAAAAAATAAAAAAAAAAATAATAAATAAAATATAATAAAAAAAAATATATATATATATATATATATATATATATATATATATATATATATATATATATATATATATATATATATACACACACACAATACATAAAGTGTAATCACGTTAAAAAAATAACTCTTAAATTAGAAAAAAAAATCTTAAACCCTTAAGAAATTTAAAATTTTTAAACCCCATATCAATTAATATGATTAAACAAATGTATAATTATACTATTTTTTAATAAAATTAATATAAGAAAAATAAGAAGAAATTCTAATTTCTATAAATAAGATAAATAGAATCGGATTTTATGATTTTATCAAAATTGTCTAATTAACTTCTTCTTGTTAAATCAATTACTAAAATAATAAAACTTTTTTTTAGATTATATTTTTAATATTTTAAATATCTTACATGTTACTTTAGAAATAGTAATAGGACAACTTCACATTGTTTTACCTTGATAATGTATCGCGATTAAATTTATAAATAATTAGATAAATTAGGTAAATGTTTAGAAGATAAATGAACTTATTGAATTTTATTTTTATGTAGAAAGTATTAAAAACTCTAAATAATTAATAATTCAACCAAAGACAATGTAGGTTCAATAATACTAGTATATTATTTATGATAATTATTTAAAAGTTATTATGAAATAAGGTAACCATGCTAAACTATAAAACAAATTTGAGACATAAGGCTTATTTTCCTTCCCTTTTAGGAATTAGGAGGGACAAAAAAATTACAATGTTTGATTAGATAACTCAAGTATAATTGATTATACCTCAAACATATCCATAATTAAATTTTCATTACAAATGACAATTTTAATCCTAATACTTATTTACCGTAAAAAAATAGAAATTTGTATTAAAAACAGGTCAAAAATAAAAAAAAATTAAATTGTGTATTTTCCTTTGAAATTTGTAAATTTTTGTCTCATGAAAGTAAGTAGACAAACTGCAGATTTGATAAATAAACTATCAAGTAATTTTCTTATAAGATTATGTTCGATGGTGATGAAAAACATCAGGCGCAATTTCAAGTTTGACAAACTCAGTCTAAAAATACTTTCCAAAACTTGTTTTTGCAAATCTTTCCTTCTAAGACTAATTGCAATTAAATAACGTGCAATCAAATAGATAAGGGATAAGAAAGATTTACACTATATTTTTATATTGATTTATCTAATCAACTTATGAGTTACACTAAGCATATCAATGTTATAAAGATACAAATAATTATTATTTGAAACACAACTATTCATGATTAAAAGCTTAAGTATTATTTGGACAATAATTACTTTTGTCTAAAATTCTTGAGTATTATTTGGACCACAACTATTCCTAACTAAAATCATGAGCATTATTTGGATCGCAATCACTATCATGAACATTATTTGGACTATAATCACTATTGACTAAAATCCTGAATATTATTTGGTTTGCAACCACTATTGGCTAAGACCGAATATTCTTTGAAAATTAGTCACTAGATTACTCATGATTTACAAAGAAAGTGATCAATATCACTAGATTACTCATTAAAATATGACTAATACAAGATTGATTCATTATTTTAGGTTGGTTTTGAACACAAACAATGTTCTTCCTCATTCTTATTGCCAAAGCATTTGTGTGTGTGTGTGTGTGTGTTGGGTGTACGGTCTTTATCCTAGGTGGCTAGTCGTGCTAATTTTCAATACGTTGCATGAAGAAAAGATAAGCACTTAATGTTGCTGAAGTATATTTGATGCATAGACAAATGTAAGAAGGAGGAAACATATATTAAGATCTTGATGGTAGAAAAAACATGTGCAACAACTCCTTTCTCAACTCATTATTTAAGAAATATTTCATGTTGAAGAAAAACATTCATGAGTGATTGTAAGTGCAAAAATGCTATCAGTTTCGTTGCTCTGAGCTCTAAGTGCCAAGATATTCACGAGAGCACTATTTGTGTTCAAATAACAAACTAGTAGAGTGAGTATACTAATAAGCAACCTTTGTGATCACATATCTATACAAACCTTGGGTTTTTAGTCAAGAGTGGTTGACTTTCAAATAATACTTTGTATGAGTGGTTCCGTTCTAAAGAATACTCGTGTTAGCCATGAGTAGCAGGGTTTCAAAGATTACTTTGTGTCTTAGCCATGAATGACTGTATTTCAAATAGTACTTAGTCTTAGCTAAGAGTATTTATGGTCCAAATAATATTTAATTTTAGTTAGGAGTGAATGAAGTCTAAATAATACTCATTTGTATCTTGTAACAGTAGTATGTGTCGTGAAGTTCAATCTATTGATTGAGAACTGGATGTAGTCTTCATTAACAGGTGAACCATTACAAAATCATAGTGTAATCCTTCTTATCTCTTATCTCTTTAAACTTTAAATTGCATGCTATTTAACTGTAACTAATATCAAAAGGAAAGTTTTGCCAAAACAAGTTTTGAAAAGTTTTTTAAGACAATCCATCTGCTAAACTCGAAGTTGCATTTGACTTTCATTATCACTTGTAATCTCTTAAGAAAATCACTTGATAGTGTGTCTGTTAAGCAAAAACATTCTCTAATTGCACATCATCAAATAATATCTTACAAAAAATTCAAAAAGTCTTAAAAACACATTTCAATCCTTCCTTATTGTGTTTTAACCTATTTTGCACTGTAGTGTTAGTGGGTGGCATAGATTTGTACGTTGTTCTCTTCTGCAACACGATAAAGAAGAATTTTGAGAAAAAATTTACCTAAAACTTTATTATGTAATTGGTATTCAAATAATTTTCAAAGATATATATGTTGGATTAATTATTTTGTGGACATACATAAATTAGTAATTTATCTAGATTAACTTTTTTAGATAAAGGACAGAACCAATAGGTGATGAATTAAAGTTCTTCTTTATTGGAGGTTCTGATTTTTCTTATCTCCATATAATTTGATGTACTCATATGCTATAATCAGACTAAACTAAAAACTCTAATTAGATTATTTCATTCAATATATTCAATTGGTTTTATTTGTTAAAGTACAAAAGTCTATTAAGTGTATATTAATTGGAGTGATAATTGTGGAAGGAAGAAGACACTCTTGAATATGTTCATGTTTCTTATTCACATGCATGCAAATGTCATTGGAAAAGCCATAGGGTTTTTCTACCTGTTCTTGTATGGGCCTTGAAGGGTCTTCTTTGTTGCATGATTTTTAAATAGTTATTGTCGATCTTTTAGTCTTCAATAAATTATCGGGGTATCGGTCTTCCAAGATTCTTGATTCAATACCTGTAAAAAATACTTTAATACTAAAGTCAATTTTCAAATATCATAACTTTTATAAAATATATATAGGAAACGTTCATATCTTTTTGATATTCTCATATTATTTATAGAAGTAAAAAAATAGTTTTAATATAATTAATTTGACCTTTGATAAACTTTTTATATGGTTGTTGGCAAAGATGTTCAGTAATATTTTCAGACAAGAAAATATGTTCAGTAATTATTTGTAAAGAAAGAAGATAACATAATTTATACAATGACAATGTTTTTTCTAATTTATATTTTAGTCAGTTTTTAAACATATTCAAAGAAAATATTTTCAAATATTGAAGTAAACATATTTTTAACTTCATTGTTTACTTTTTAAATAAAGCCAAAGTACTCAATTAAACCAACCCTTAATATTCATCGTTAAGAGAATCAAATGAAGAAGTGAGAGAAATGGTGAACTAGAAGAGTTGACATTTACACCAAGAAGGAAAAAGAGGGGGAGTTGAAATCATTGATGAGATATATAATGAGTGATAGATGGTGGGTGTTTGCCATCACAAAAGGCTACCAGAAGATGCTGCGTTGCAGAAGTTAGGTGCAGGGTCTGATGAGTGGTGATGAGATTGTCTCTTTGTGTCTCTATCTTTGATTCTCTTCTGTAGTGTTGCGTACTGCAGTGGGTGATGAGTCTAGACACAAAGGTTGTACAAGGCTTTGGATTTGGTAAGAGGTTTTGGATCTTTCCTTTTTAATGGTTAAGGGTGTACTTTTATTTCTAGGTTTAGTTACATGTAAATTTTCTGAAATTTTGGTTTTGATATTCTAAACTTATTAAGGGTTTAAGATATTTTAATTCCTCAAAGTTTTTGATTCTCAAGATTAGTAATTTAGGCACTACAATATTTTCTTTTTAATTTAGAGGATTTTTTTTTTTTTTTTGTAATTTGGAGACTGAAACTAGATGCATGCCAAATTTTAGGAGTTAAAAGTTATTTAAATCTTATTTTTAAAGATCTTAATTAACTATGTTTTTTTTATCTTTACTATAAACTAGTTTTGATTTTGGTTTCTATACAAAAAAAGTCTTTAGTTTTAACTTCTCTAAAATTTAAAATAATTGATTTTAATTCTAAATATTATGTGAAATTAGTTAATTGTTAATGTGTGGAATGAAGGAAATAATTTTAAGTTGAAGTGTCATCATGTATGTGAAATGTTGTTAATTGTTACATCTTAAAAAAAAAATGAAGATTCACAAAATAAAATGTTAAGGATTAAAAACAGGGATTTTAAATTTGAAAGGTTAGAAATAAAAGAGAAATATTTTATGGTGGTCAAAATTCACTTATTCTGTGAGGAACAAAAATAATTATTTCAAATTTTAGATGGATAAAAATTTAAATTTTTTTAACATAAAATAAAATAAAAATTTGTTTATTTGAAAGTGATTATAAAATATTTAAGCCTAAATTTTAACCGGACTTCATAATAGAATACAATAAGTTGTTGGTATATATTTTTATTATATAGAAATAATTCTAAAAGAAATTATGCAATTTTCTTATAATTTAAATGAATTTTAAACAAGTATCATTATTTTAGCAATTGTATTGATACGGTCATACTTCATAAATATTTTGAAATAGCTAACTTACAATTAGATTAAGTATTTAAAGATTTCTTATTGCATATCTTGTTGAGTATTTATTGCAGCATCTCCAATGAATAGAATATGTAGAGTGTATTTCATAATGTGATAATGACTCATTTAATTTTATTTTTGTGTGGCATTCTCTTTTCAAAAACCCAACTTATTAAAAAAATAATAAGAAAAAAATAATAAGATAAATGTGCTTAATCCATTTAATAATAGTTAAACTGTTTTAAATAATTGTTATATATTTTTTGAACCATTGAAAAAATTTATTTTTATGTATTCGCTCTATATTTTGTGAATTTACTTTCTCGAATTCTTGTTTATGCAGTGTGATCATAAAATACATAGTTATAATAAATTATATATAACCATAGTAATATAAATATGTAATTTAAGAAAATAACTTACTCAATAAAAAGTGAGACTTCAATACAATTTTGGAGAATATAATTTTTTGCTTGAGCTTGTTTTACTACATTTAACTCAACATATTTTTTTTTTGTATGCAATGATTTTTCAACTTGTAGAAAAATTTTAAACTTTGATTTATTAAACTATTGTAAATCACCTTCATAATTTCTTCCATATCTATTTAATATTGTCTCAACTCCATCCAAATATCCTAAACACAAGTGACACACTCTTGTGCAATATAAACTTCAACAATACATCCTTTTGGACAAGCCTTATTTGTTACATATAATTTGAGCCTACGAAGCTATCTTTCAATTGGATACATCCAATAATACTGCACTGGGCTAACAATCTTTGCCTCATCCACCAAGTGAATAGGCAAATGGATCATTTTGTCAAAAAAAGGAAAGAGAGAATATTTTCTCCAACTTACAGAAGGTCAAAACTATACTTTTTTGTAGCAAGTGTAAATTGTCTAAACTCAATGTTTTAGAGCATAACTCTCTAAAAGAATAATTGAGTTCAATTAGGGTCTCACAAACTTCATTTTAAAGAATACCATAAATTGAAAGAGTGAGAAAGCGATGTAGAAATACATGACAATCATGACATTTCATCTTATGTATTTTTCTCCCTTGAACATCTATATATGGAGAAATGTTGGATGAATAATCATCAGGGACCTTCAAATCAACTAGAAATTCACAAAATGCATGTTTTTCTTGAGATGACATGGTAGAACATGCATATGAAAATGTGTATTTTCCTTCTTCAATTATGGTTGCATGAAGCTCTGACGTATCCCCATATGAGCAATATCAAATGGGAGTTTATATGCTTTTGTCTTTTTTTCAAGATGTATCAATGTTCGTATAATATTGTCACAATGTTTTCCTTTTCTTCAATATTCATAACATATAGATTATGACAGTAATTTTAGACATATCCAATAAGACAACTCAAAAAATAATACTTTTTTTCTTCCAATTCTTGGGTAAATAAAATTTTCCTCACTTTCTTTTCTTGACAAACTTACCAAACATCTCCTGTATATATTTATTATTAATAAAATACGAATATATAGATACTAATAAAAAAATATAAAAAAATAACAAGTTAATATATAAAGAAAGATAACAAAATAATTATAAATTAACTAAAAAATATATAAAGTATTATTTATTTAAATATAATTAATTAATACACTTTAATTAGATATTAATCTAATCTGTTTATTCGAAACATCTCATTTCATAATCTTATGTCATAATAATAGTATTTAAACATAAAAATTTATTTAATATAAGATATAACGAAAAAAAGTTGTTTTATCCTTTTACTTGAATTAGTTTAGATTTACATTAAAAATACATTATCTATTATTAATGTTTAAATTTAAAAATAAATTTAAATAAGTAAGATAAAAATGAGAATGCTTATATTTGAACATTTAATTCAATATTTTAATTTTATTTTTAATTAAGATAAAAGTTTTAATATTTTTTTTAAATAAATATATAATAAAAAAAGTAATAGTTTAAATAATATTTTAAAGAAACATATAATAACACTAACCTGGTCAAATTGTTGATATTGTTGAACTATATCATCTCTAGATAATTATTTAGGAGTTGGACGATTTTCTTTAGTACTATTGAAAGCTTTTGCATTATTTCTCCAAGAATGATCAAGTAGCAAAAATCGATGACTTCCAATAAAATAATTTTTTTTTTCCATTTGGTAAACTTAAGGATCATCTATCCTCGTTACAACAAGGACATGCAAATTTTCCTTTAGTACTCCATCCTGGTAGATTTCCGTATACGGGAAAATTATTAATATTCCACAAAAGTGATGTATGTAATTGAAATGTTTCTTTCATTGATGCCTCAGATGTCTCTACACCGTTCTCCCATAGTTTTTTCACTTCATCAATCAAAGGTTGTAAATATACATCGATGTCATTTCCAAGAGCTCTAGGACTTGGAATAAATGTTGATATTATGAAATTAGGATCTTTCATACACCTCCAAAGTGGCAAATTGTACGAAATTAAAACAACTGGCCACACACTATATGAATTACTCATATTTCCAAATGGATTAAAACCATCACTTGCTAGACCAAGTCTAACATTACGTGAATTTACTGCAAAATATGGATATTACGAGTCAAAATTCTTCCAAGCAACAGAATCAACTAGATGTCTTATTTCCCATTTTCCTTAAAAGGCCTATCTTTGTGCCACCTTATTCTTTAGCAGTATTAGATGTCACATATAATTGTTGTAACCTTGGAGATAAAGGAAAATAGCGCATAACTTTATGAGGTAACTTTTTATGTGAATTTTTATATCAGAGAAATTTACAGGTTGGACAAGAAGTTGATTTCAAATAGTCACCTTGAAAAGGAATACAGTCACTCATACAAGCATCTATTTTGGTGTAATCATGCCCAAGCTCACGAATAATTTTTTGAGCCTCGAAGTATGAATCAGAAACTTTATTTCCTTTTGAAAATGCTTTTGTTAACAATGTATGACATCAATTGCTTTTGCGCTCAAACCAAAAAGACATATGATATTCAATAATTGAACGATAAATGATAACTTGGAGAAGTTTCTACAACAAGGATATAATTCTTGTTTAACATCCTCTAGTAGTTTACAAACGTTGGATGTTTTTCATTCATTGTATTATACTTTGGACTTGTTGTATACCTTGTTTGGTTGCTTTCTTTGGTGTCTTCAACATTAATAGCACTCCAAATATAATGTAACATACTTTGAATCCTATCATTATAATATTTCTTGTCATCATCTTCATAATATTTCTTTGTTACTTCTCCATGAAGATCACATATAACATAATCTCTTTTTATCCCAATTGTGATCAAGTGTTCATATATGATTCTTTTAAATTGAAAGAGAATATTGTTGCACTTTTTGTAAGGACATCATATTAACTTTCCTTCCTCAAGATCAGTAAATGCAAATTCAATAAAGTCTATAACTCATTTTTCATATAAAGGTTGTGTTCTATCAATTATTTGCATCCAACTTTTATCTAATCCCATACCTATTAAATAAAAATATTATATTAATAATACGAGAAATTCTACAATTAAGTGTGTTAAAATGCAAATGAAAACACATATTTAAAAAACGTGAAATCACATTAATAAATATTTTGTTTGAAAAAAATATTGATAACTTTAAATTTAAGATACTAAAATCTAAGACCATGATCCAAATAAGATATATTTATATATAAATGCATAAATATAGAGAACAACAAAATTTAGTTAATTTGAAACTTATATTAGAAAAATTAATTTGTCAATAAAATCAATTTAAATAAAATTATTGAATGCTCTTAATGGGAAGAAGCGTGAATTGTCCTATGTGAAAACAAGTAGGACTTCAAGATTTGAAGAATGGTCACTAAGCTGTTGAGAAATATCAAGTAGAGATCTTCTTATAGAAGATTTTCAAATGGAGAGAGATTTAAGAGTATAAGTATATAAATACCTAATAAGAAAGATTAAATGAGTACTTCCTAGATAATCTATATGTAAGTTTTATAGTTTATCTTAAAATTTTCAAAGATAAGTTTGTTACTCTCATTTTGTTAGTTATAACCAAATTAATTATCATATATATATATATATATATATTAATTGTAAATAATTATCTTTGCATATATCTTAATAGTAGATAACATATTTGAACTAAAACAATAGAAAATGTTACTTTATTAGAAGATATATAAAAAATATAAATGTTATTTATTCACATTCATCATAACAACATAAATATCAGAGTATATATTGGAGGAATGTATCTCTAGATCATGATGAATTTTAGTGAATATTCTTTACAAAGATTTTAATGATATTAACAGATTGTGATAATTTCATTGAATAATCTTTATCTACTTCTACCCTTTTCTATTATATTAAATTATGTATTTTTGATAATTAAAAAATCAATATAATTATACTTCAAATTTTAATTTATTAAGTTAAATTAATAAATATAGTTATATATTAGTATATTAATCAATATAAAATATTTTTTTGGTGTATTTATTTGGCTCTCTCACAAATACTCACAAAACTTTTGCACTTTCAAATTTTCAGATACTATGTGTTTCTCAATCTAACGAGATCTTCACAGAACTTTTGTCACTTTTAATTTTTCAGATATTGTGTGCTTCCCAGTCTAACCAAATCTTCACAAAACTTTTGTTGCTTTCAATTGTTCAGATATTGTGTGCTTCCCAATCTAATTGTTCCCAAATCTCAAACCCAACTCGATTTTGAAGTTGCACCCATACCCAATCCTAAACCCAAGCTCGCCTTCCTAAAGTTTTTTCCAGATGTCAAACTCAATTCTTGATTTTGAAGCTACAACCATACCCAACACTAAATGCAAGCCCTCGTTCCTAAATGTGATAAAATCTCCATTCAAAGCATACCTTAACACTAAATGAAGCAGGGAAGCAGTGACTAAGAAGGATTTCACATTTCGCAGTCCATGAATCAGTGACTTCGTTAAATAGGCGTGAGTTAAAGAATCAGAGAACTCAAACTTAGATTAGGAATGAGATACGGAGAGTCATCCCTGAAACCCTATCATGAAAGGTAACATTCTTTCATATAAATCAAACATTTTACCGTTTTTCTTTCTTCATTTGATTGGGGGAAATGACCTTTGCTCACATCAAGCACGGTTCAAGCTGACGTGTAATATAAGATTAATGTCGTTAAGTGATCTTGTTCGTACATAAGAATTTGGACGTCTGACTCAGAAACTTGATGGCCTAATTTATGCAACCTTGCTTGTAGTTCATCAATGTTGATTTTGCCTTTGTTGTTTGTATCCACAAGCTTGAATACCACTTTTAGCCCAACAACTTCTTTTACTGTCAAATGCTTTGCGATAACTTATTAGCGATAAATATCAACCATTAAAGGTTATATAGATTAACGATTCAGGAATGAATATCAGAGAAGTATTAAAATATTGTTGAAAACATTACCCTTAAAGCCCTTTTCTTAAGCTTGTTCATTTTGTAAAATTTAGTGAACAAGAAAATTTATAATATTCAATTATGGAACTCACAACTTATGTATATTATTGTGTGTTGGAACAGTCTGTGGCAACAAATAATTACAAATGATTCTGAAATAGGTACAAATTTGCATATCAGTTTTGAACCATGTATATATGCTATTAGTGATTTTGTTTGTTTTCACTCTGAATAGTAATTTTTTGTTTAATTGCTATTCTTTTTTTAATTGAGATTCTATGTTTAATTAAGCATATAATTGAGTGATTTGATTTCTATCTATAACAACATGAAAAGATCTATCGAATCAACAATGAATATATCAATGAAAATTAAACATTGAACGGAGATAGCTAAACTCTCCATAATTTAGGTGTCCATCATTGTCTACATCGACCTATAAAAACAGTTCCATATGTTAGGAGTGAACAAGACAACCTTCTCAGGTCAAGTATTTTATAATATGATTTAACAAAAATAAAACAACGATGTAGTACTTTTAATTACAAAGTTTCTTTATAGGAAGGAAGAATATGAGACTTGGGGAAGAATTAAGAATGTCTGCTTGTGGGTGAATTATTCTATAACATACCATGTTAATTTAAATAACTTGTCGATGTTTGCAGTTTAGTTTTGACATATTAAAAAGAAAATACCGAAAAAAATACCTCAATCTTTTATAAAAAGGTAGGTACTTTAAATATCAGTTCTAGAGAAAAGGTTCTAAATATATGTAATGGATAAAAATTTGTCACAGAGAATTTTAATACTCAAAGTGTTTTGTAATGAAACAGTAACAATCTCAAAATGTCAATAACAACTATTACAACCAAATTCAGCTTTGAAATTGAAATAAGAAAATACAGAGATAGCCAAATGATAGTATCTCCAGTCAGGCCTTCTCGACTGTACCATTCACTTGAGAGTGGATAGAATAAAAACAGTAAGCATTTTGGAAGGAAGGATAAAGAGAGAGAATTATGAACAATAACAAAATACGGGTACAAGAGAAAAAATATTCACCAAAAGCAAGCTACCCCTCGTAGTCTTTGAGCCAACTACTTATAGCCTTGTTTCTTTTGCTTCTTCTTACACCTTGTTTTTTGCACCCCATACTTCCCTTCAACTTGGTTTTCATGGGCCTCAGCCTGTTTTCTAACATGTAATTAGTACTACAACTTCCATAAGAATTTGGACATCAGAATTAGGACCTTTGTGGCCTAATTTATGCAACCCTACTCGTAGTTCATCAATGTTGATTTTGCCTCTCTTATTTGTATCCATAAGCTTGAATTCCTCTTTTAGCCCAACAACTTCTTCTACTATCAAATGCTCTACGATCACCTATTAGCGAGAAATATAAACCATTGAGGTGGGGATTGTTGTGTTCTTTTAGCATTGATATTCATTTTTATTTGACCATTTGTAACAAATTTTAATTATTTATTTATTATCTTTTTCCCCAAATGTAGGTGAAAAGATTGATAGAAAATATGATGGAATACGCCTCTACTACCTTAGTAAAAAAATAAAAAGGACAAAGTGTCAGACGGTAGATCAAGAGCTTTCTAGAAGATTGGCCCATTTGAGCCTGTTTGGGCTTTTAACCAATTGCTCGGGCCCGACTGCAATCATGGAGAGATCACTTTGGAGAACATGGAGCATCAATGAGAAGTCCTCTAAATTGTATAAACTATTTAGAATATTTTAAAATAATTTGGGCCAAGTAGAATATATTTGAGCCTTGTATTTTGGGCATGTAGTGTAACATGTTGGACTTTGAAGCCCATAAATAATGTTGGTGGTCCAAGTTAGGTTATGGGAGAAGCTTTCACCTTGTGCCACTTGTCATCACCTGGTGAGAGCCTTGGAGTGCAAGCTAGGATTGAGAAGCTTGTCATAGAAGTTAGGGTTAGAAGCTTGTCATATAAGCTAGGGTTAGAGAGCTTGCTCTAGAAGCTAGAGTGGGAATGCACTCTATAAATAGGAGTGCATAGTGTTGTAAATTTGAAGCTTGATTTTACCTAATGAAATGTTGCACATTTTTCACCTCATTAGTCAAGTTTACATTTGAGTCTTCTTCTCCAAGAAACCTTGAAGCTCTCTTGAAGGTTGGCCCAACCTCCTCCAAGACCACTTGCATCCGCTAGTTCATCTACTTCCAAGAAGTTCTTATCGTAGCTTCTCCATTACCTCCACTTCTCCACGGTTTTCTTCCATTATTTCTTGCTTTTGCATTGAAGAGAAGATCCTCCTCCATCATTGGTTCGGTGCATGGCTTCCTAAAGACTCCACCACATGACATAGAGTTGCAAGGAGAAAAGCACCGTGGATCTCCCGTCTATCAAAATATCTAATTTTTTTTTTTAAGAGCAAAACATGTCTAACTATGAAGAACAAAGATTACAAAGAATCGTAGGAAACAAAGCAAGATTAGAGACTTTAGGATTATCACATACGACTTATTCATTGAAAGTTTCAAATCAAAATACCAAAAACAAGAAGGAAATGAAAAGAGATGAAGAGCATGCCAAAGAGTATAGGTCCAAAGAAGTAGAAGAATTTCAAGATTCTAGTGAAGAATATGAAAGATACAACAAAAAAAGGTATATAATGAGAAGCTTAACATATGAAATGTTTATGTTTAGTTTAATTGCACAACTTAACATATAAAATGTTTGTGTTTAGTTTAATTGCACCAGTAATATATATATATATATATATATACATGTGAAATAAT
>Ga0099825_1007462_pt1 | contig 13299 bp, 5 predicted proteins | sample SiratroredBW_FD_76838 | JGI IMG/M metagenome (GOLD analysis project Ga0099825, IMG submission 76838) | Root nodule microbial communities of legume samples collected from California, USA - Siratro red BW | ecosystem: Host-associated > Plants > Roots > Nodule | place: USA: California | collected... | reverse complement strand
TTTTTTTTTTTTTTTTTTTTTTTTTTTTTTTTTTTTTTTTTTTTTTTTTTTTTTTTTTTTTTTTTTATAAATTGCATGTATGTTAAGATGATTATTTTTTTAAAATTTTTTTGTGAAATTATACTATGAAGTATATTTTTGGAGTTCTTTTATAAATTAATTTTTATTTAATGTTTGTTTTGTTTTTTAATTTAAATCTTTTTTTTTTGAAAAATTTAAAATAGATATATTGACTTTAAACTTAAATTAATATTTGTATTTTTGAAAGTGGGGGTAACACGTTTAAAAAAAGCTTTCACTACAAACAAAACTGTTGCGGGTTAAGATAACGATTAAAGGATTTGATAAAAGAGATAAGAAGAGAAAAACAACATGTCACACGATGAAAAAGAAAACCTAAATACAAAACAAAATGTAGAACTTGAGAATGTGAATATGAGAAAAACTAAGAAGAATGCATGAGTAGTCGTTAATAAAGTTTTGATGTGTAAGGAGGTAAACAAGGACAATGAAGCAAATGTGAAAGAAACAAGAGAAGAAAAAAGGTTAGCTCATGTAGAAAGATAAAAAAGAAAAGGTGTAAGATGAGGGTGGAAAAATGGAGAAGGATAGAAGTATGAGTAAGTGTGGCCAGATGTTGAAAAATGAGTGACAAACACAGGCATATGAGTTTTAAGATGAGAAGAAGAGACATAAGAAGGAATTGGGTGGTGATAATGGTGAAGTGTAATTGGAAGATTTGGCTTGGAGTAAGTTCAATGTCTTAACACATTAAATAAAAACAATTTGTAAAAAAAGTAAAAAAGGAAAAAAATAAAAAACTCAAAAACATGCTTCAATGTGATCTTATAAAAAAATAAAGAAAGAAAAACTAAAAAACAAAAATCATTATTTACAAAAATAATTAAAAAATAGTAAAACCAAAAATACTTCTAGTTGTTTTATGCAGGTCTCTTCCAAGTCTTCATATAGAAATGTAATCTTAACATCCATTTATTTCATCTCAAAGTTAAGCTCATCAACCATGATTGATAGTCTCTAAATGAATCTGGATTTCATAACAAGGAGAAAATATCATTATAGTAAACTCCTTCTTTCCATCTAATGTATTTAGCCTTCAATCACACCTTGAACCTTTGTTGATCGGTTCATGAACTTTAATCGTTGCATTTGAAAATCCATTTGCAACAACCGACCTATAACCTTCAAGTGTACAAACCAGAGTCTATGAATTATTATGATGAAGTGACTTCATCTCTTCATTCATGACTTGTAACCATTTAGTCTTTTCCTTACTTACAAGGATAGATGATACACTAGAAGGTTCATCTTCTAACACCTCACTTGAAACCAATAAGGTTATGCTATAAGTTTTGTTAACACAATTCGTTCAATGACAATTGTATCAATCACACAATAGTAAGTAGTAAGTAATTATCATTCTCCTAAAAGACTTATGCAAAACTTGGTAATAATTGCAATTGATAACTATTTTAGACAAAATGGTATTTCCATTAATTTTGTTGAAGTTTAGGAAATTAAAACTATGCAAAAACAATTAAAACTCTTTTTGTAATTTTATCAAATAATTAGAATGCGGAATAGGTTAGAAATGATATGGTATGTTGTTGTTAGAGTTAAACTTCACCAAACTTTACTCTTGTGCATATGATCACTCAACTTCTTTTCAATTTAATGCTAAAGTTAGCCCACATGTATACTCAAATCCTAATTTCTTAGTAGAATGAGGCTAAGTTTTCCTATTAAGACTCAATTCCTTGAGCAGTTGATAAGCAAACTTGTTTTCACAAAAAAAAAGGTTTAAGACACTAATGAGTCAAGCTCCATAAGCTTCATTAGGTATTTTGATTCGATAATAGATTACAAAAGATATTTTTCAATACCAATGAATCACATATCAAGTTATGAATGATCAAACCATAATAAGTATTCACAAAAATAAAATACTAACATTGAATGGAAAGTCATATATAAATATAAACAATATTAATTATGAGAGTTTAATTGGTTACAATGGGTTTAACTATTCATTGTCATGAAGAGCTAAAAAAGAAAAGATGAACAATGGAGGAAGATGAATGATCAAAGAGAAAAGAGGAGAACTCCTAGAAAACTCTAGTACAACTCCAAGATCTTCTAAATCACATTTTTTCTTCTACAAACCCTAATTACCCCTTTCACTAGAAGAAATAGGAAGAAAGAAAGCACAGGGTGTCATGCCAACAAAATCAGCATCCAATGCCTAACACTGTATGTGGCTTGTAACCACCACAAGTAGCTCTCTGTCCAACTGACACTCAACACAATTCCTTCCACGCTGGGCACATCCATCAAAGGTAGCTCTTTATCCAATTAGCGATTAGTGTGGTGCCTAACCTAGAGCATTAGTGGAGAGTGACACCCAGGCCCTGATGCAAATTTTCCTCTTTGTCTTCATGGCGCTGAGCTTGATTCAAGTGGCGTCCAATGCAGGTAATCTTTTGAAAATTTAAGCTTTGACATTTTATTTACTCTTCCATGATTCCAATCTCGTTTTTCTTGACCCAAATATCTCCTATTCAATTGTTAGACAAAAAATAATGGGGATTAACGATATAATTGGATTATAATAACCAATATCCAAATAAAGGGGACTATGTAGGTTAAAAGCTAAAGAAAAGTTGATTTTGTTAATATAAAATAACTAAATATAATGGTAAAAATTAACATTATCAGTTTTGCATATCCATACCTCTCCAAAGATTTTAATGTTCTCCTCGTTTTATTTCTAGCAATATTTTAATTTTCATGAACTCATTTATCACCATCAAAAGTTTCTTGTATGTTTTCTCCCACATCTTCTAATTTTTCATTCTATAGGAACTCAACATTTGAGTTCCACCCAAATGTTTGTCTTCTCGTCATCATGATTATGCCCAAGCTCACATTCTAAAACTTATGACCTATAAGCAATCTCAATACTTATGACTTATAAGCAATCTCAATCTTATTATAGATCACATCCTACTACTGATGCACTTCTTGAATATTGGTTCAAGACACCATATATGGTATGTCATCACACCTACCGGATAACTTAGAAACATGCATCTATCTTCCCTTGTATTATATAAGTATAGGCAACATAACTAAAGATTCATAAGTTTGAAGGATGGGTGTCTGTCCTAACCACATTTCCCCAAGTATCTTCTTATTGAGCTCATTTAAGGAACATTCGTTGACCAGTAAACAACATTAATAATAGCTTCAACTTAAAACACTTTAACAACATTAATAATAGCTTCAACTTAAAACACTTTAACAACATTAATAATAGCTTCAACTTAAAACACTTTTGAAATTTAGCACCCAACATCATACATCTCACTCATTTTAGAATGGTTCTATATTGAACCTCTCAACTTGGCCATTTTGTTGAGGACTTCCAACCACCATTTGATGCTTCACTATATCATTCTCCTTACTAAAATTGTTGAACAATTTTGAGTATTCAAGACCATTATAAGCTATAAAATATTTCATTGTCTAATTGTTTTGGTTCTTTACTAAACATATCTAGCTTTTGAAATTTTAAAATGCTTAGTGTCAAAGTGTGATTGAGTTGTAGACGATCTTCATAAGTCAACATGAATGTATTCAAGACTACAATTCATTCCTTGATACCCCTACATTGAAATGGACTCTACAAGCTTACCTTGGACATAATGTTATCAAAATCTTAGTTAATCAACTTTTCTGTTGCCAAACAAACATTATTTTTGCAATTTGACTAAGTTTTTTTTCTCACATGACGTAACCTTACATTTCATATTCAATTTTGGATAAGGTGGTCTTCGTAATAATAGATGTTGATCTATATACTATAACACCATGCAAGGCATACATGTCATTCTTCCTCACAACCTTTCTTATTACAATGGATCCTTTCATTACCTTCAACATTTATCGCTCATATTTAACATATCCTTATTTTCAAGCTCACAAAGGGATATGAGGTTGTGCTTCAAGTTAAGTACAAACATAGCTTCATTCAGAACTCTCTCAGTTTCATTGTGTAAACAAAACTTAAGGGTTCCAAATTTAGTAATCTTATAGGACTTGTTATTGTCAAAGATGTTATTCGACCTCTTATACTATCAATAGTAGATGTTATTCCCTTGCTATAAGGTCAACTCCACCATTAAACACCTTAACTTCAAACTTGCCATTCAAAATTTTTGAGATAAAAGCTTCTTAAATCTCCTCAAGGTAAAATCTCTCTTCCATACAACAAGGTTTCCTTGCAAAATGATCATGCATCTTAGGCAACAAACATAACAATAATAACATCAAATCCTCGACATCAATTTGAATATCAATGTTCTCCATATCAAGAACTTATTTAATTCATCTAGTTGTTCATTGACTGCTTTCTCACCACTCATCTTGTACTAGTACAACGTTTATTTTTGAAAATAGGAAATTTACTAAGGATTTCGCCATGTACAAGCTCTTGACTACATCATTATAGTCTTGTCCTTTAAGACTTGTTTCAACACTTTATCACCAAAACTAAAAACAATCATACTATCAATTTTTTTCAATAGTGTTTTCTTACCCTTATTTATATATAGCTATAGCTATGTCAAGTTTACATTCATTTTTCAATGCTTCAAACACTACAAGAAAAAAGTCATTTAGTAACCAATTTTTAGTTACCAAATAAAATAGTTGCTAATTGTGACCAAAATAATCATCAAATTAGGTTTTGGTTGCTAAATAACTACAAAATAAAAGTAATGATTGCATTTAGTGACCAATTAAGTCAATATAATTGGTATCTAACATTAGCTACCAAGGTTTTAGTCACTTACACCATTAGATTCTAAATTTGTGTCTAATTAAATTAGAGACTAATTTAGAATCTAATGACATAAGTGACTAAAATCTGGTAACTAATGTTAGATATCAATTATCTTGACTTAATTGGTCACTAAATTCAATCATTACTTTTATTTTGTAGTTAATTAACCACCAAAATCTAATTTGATGATTATTTTGGTCACAATTAACAACTACTTTATTTGATAGCTAAAAATTAGTCTCTAAATAATTTATTTCTTGTAATAAAAGAAACATACTTAAACAAAAAAAAAATAGACATCTACAAATACTATACAATAATAAATTGTTCAACCCTAACTTTTAAAAAAAAAAAAATAATTGAAATCTAACATTCAATGCACCAATTTATTATGAAATAAAGTACAAATTTGTATAATGACTATAATAGATAAAGAAGCCAAAGTAAAAAAAAATTCACTTGATAATATAAATAGATTGAAAATTAATTTGAAAGACTGATTGAGAAAATATATCTATAATATCATATGAAGGAAAATTCTTTCCGTTTTTTCTCGAAATACTATATATAGAGAGTATACGTTAATTTTATGTTATAAAATATTTTACTTAGACCTATGATACAATATTAAATTTAAGATTTGAATTCTAAATTAGACTTTAAATAAAAAAGAAAGTCATTTTTCATCATATAAAAATTTATTTTCATTAAAGTTTAAATAAAAAATTATAGAAAAAGTGATAAAGCTCTCATGAAGTAAAAGTTACAATAAATAATTAAAAAAATAACATAACATAATGAAAGTGATATAAAATAATATATAAAATCTTGTAATATGATTATTACGTTCATCTTAGACTTTTTTTTGCAGGTAGTTACCATCTCATCATTATGCAAAAGAAATAAGTTTTTTTCTTTTTCATTTGACGTCTACTTGTGAATTTGCGTTGTTCACGTTGTTGGTAGTGATTTGAAAATTAAAAAATAGAATGGAATAAAAATTATGAATGATTAAAAATAATAGGTAGTAGCATAAGTGAAAAAAAAAAATAAAAACCTTTAAAATGACCAGATGATAACACAGGATAAAAAATAATAAAATTAGAAATTAGAAGTAGATAACAATTAGAAATTAATGAATGGAAAATTGTCACAACTGTACTTCTATTTTTTCATCTATCGAATGGAAATTCTGAATATGATAAAAAATAATAATATAATATGATATCAATTTTAAGAGAAGTCCGTGATATGAATATGAAATAAATATAAAGGACAAAACATGTATCAATTATTTAAATATGTTTTAAAAAATATATATTCACCCTAATATTTAATTATATGAAATCTATATAATTTATTTATAATTTTAAAAAAGTAGCTATATAAATAAAATAAAAAAATTATAATTTTTTAAATATTAATTTATGTAATAAAATATATATCATCATTTTTTATTTAACCTATTGTTTATATTTATAATTATTGTGACATATAAATTTAAATTATATTATTTATTGATATATTAATTTAAATAAAAATTTTATAAATATTTTTTAAGATGTTTTTAAAAATTTTAAAATCTTATATACTTTTATAATATAAAAATAGTTATACATAACTAAAATATATTGTATATTTTTTGTTAAAAATTACCTTTTAATATTTTCCTAATTAAAAAAAAACTAAAACAGTTTTTAGCAAGTTATATATAATTTTAATAAAAATTTATCCTTTAAACATAGTTTATATTATATTCTAACTTATCTAATTTAACTTTTTTATTATGTATGCACTAAATATTATGTTTACACCTTATCCTATTATCTTATTATATTATTATATTATATTTTCCTTTTTTAAGATATGATGTTTATTAAATGAATTTAAATGCATATATTTGTTAGACATAATATTGATTAACTTTAATTTACGGGATTGTAAGAATAAATGATGCTTAATTCATATATTAATATAATATGTTTATCTTATAAACTAATTTTATGAGGATAAATTAAATTAAATTTTTTTATTGGTACTAAAATTTAATAAAGAAAATATTTATAGTATTTCAAACTTTATACAAGTTTACTAAAGCATACATATGCACACATATGCACATATAGCCTCTTATAAAATTCTATGACTAGAGAAGGAGATACTAAGTATACAATATCCTTTACAAATAGAGAGCAAAAATCAAACTACATATGTGTTGATATACAATCTTTACACAAAAATATTACTTTTAAAGTTTCTAATTGATGCATGTTTTGCATATTGTATAACAACCTCATTACCTTCTTTCATCCCGGTACTTATCCCTTGCATGTGAATAGAGCATAACAGTGTCTGGTTTTCTCTAGTTTTAATGTACTACAGTCACTCCCATATGTAATATGGGTATCAAAATAGAGTCTTTTATTAATGACTGTCTATATAAAATAGAGCCTTAAATTTGCAGTTCAATAATTGACTAAAAACCCAATTCACTTCAGTGGCAGTCTGAATAGATATATTCTACCTCAAACATGTTCTTGTTGTTCTCTCTAGCCCCAAACCCAATCTTTTTCACCCACTTCCACCCTGGCAACCAAAAATTAGATATCAGGACTAGCCAATGACTCGATCAATGCTCCCATTACTCTACTCTTTAATTCCAGAACTCCAATGTAGGTATTTAGATCACTTATTTCATTAGATAATGCAATAGGCTATAACACAGATTCATCCTTCAATACCTGATAGTATCCTATTGTTATATTAAGCCATATTTTCAACTAAAGACCACAATATAATAGGCTTTTCATACTTACCGTTGTTATTAGTATTTAGTTTTATACTTTCTATCTAGCAGTATCTCACCCTATCTTACTCCTTAATTAATTTTCATTAATTTTCTACTAACAACATTGTTACATACTCCTAATAGAATTACATCCCAAATTTCCTTTGATATTCACTTCTCCTTATTCCATTCAGCCTCCTTATATGCATCCTACAGTCAGAGACACCATAATGTACATTTATGTTTATTTGTTTTACTTCTTTATTACTAGTACTTATCTCAGTATTCTGGAATTCACAATGTTTTCAAGCATTCAACTGGGTAGAGGTACTAATCAATGTAGGAAAACTTAACACCTAATATCTTATGCTTCATCCATAACCAAGCATCAAGTTAAGTCAAACATTGTATCTTATCAACATCTAGCTTCCCATTTTTTAATATAATTCTATTCATGTGGTTCCATACTCTTCAAATAATTACAATCCACATCCCTTTCCAAGTCAATTTTACTTTGCGTTTAGTTTCAGGATACAAAATTAGTAAAAATTTACCATAGAGTGATTATGATGAACAAAGGTTAATCCCACCAATCTATTACATTTATCCAAACTTTTTTAATTATCTTGTAGCCAAAAAATAGGTGTATTGCAGTTTCCACTTCTTCCTTACATAGCTCACACAATGTGATTCCTAGTTAAATCTCTCTTTTGATCAAGTTTTCTTTAGTTGGCAATTTCTCCAAAAAAACCTTTCTAGCCTATATATTATACAATAGGCAATGTTCTCACATTCCAAAATAATTTAAGCAATGCACTATTGTCCCCTTCTACACTACATAGTAGTATATCATAGGTTGACTTTACTAAAAATATTCTTTAGTCATTTTCTTTCCAAACCCACTTATCACGAGTAACATTTTTAGGACATTTGCCTCTTATAACCTACATAAGTTCATGTTCTTGTTCATTTTCCCACACTTGTCTTTCCATTCTTCAAGGTATATTTCAATATCAAGTGTCTTTCCTCTATTTCCCCATTTTCCTTATTGTTATATTCTTATAATTTGATATTGCATATAATATGGGGAATCTCTGGTCTAATGACCCTTTTCCTATCCAATAATGTTTTCAAAACTTGATCTTATCTCCCATCCTAATTTTCCATTTTATTCAGTTCTCAAATCAATTACTAATCAACTCGTCTTCGCATGCTTTCCTTATATTTCTCGACCACAATGATTCATTTTGACCTCTACTGCTGGAATTAAGGTTCCTTCACGTACCACATTTAGATTCCAGGATATCCTTCTATAAATCTCTATCGTCCACTCTTAGTCTCCACTTTCATTTTGCCAATAGAGCTTCCTTAAACTTCTTAATATCCCTAATGTTCAGCCATTCTTTTGTTTACAAATATTTTTCCACCTACTCCAGACTACCTTCTTTTCCTCCGCTCCCCAACCCAAAATAAGTTCCGTTGTATTTTTGAAATCTCACTACAAATAGACTTTAGAACTTTGAAAAAGGATAAGAAGAGTAGTGATAGGGTGAAATAACAAAATTTATGAGACACACTTTCTCAGCAAAAGATAACAATCAGTCATTCAAACTAGATAGTTTGTTTTTTACCTTATCCACCACGCCTTTTGAAAAATATTTTTTTCTTAGATTTTCTCCTATTGGCATGCTTTGGCATTTAAAGGGTATTGACATATAACTACAATTAAGAATCATAACATAATTTTCTATTTTATTCCTTTCAATCCCTATCCCTCCTATATTGATTTTATGAAAATTGACCCTCAAACCTAATGTCAACTCAAAATTCTCAACATAGTTTTTTTTATTGCCTTAATATTCTCAATTTTTGTCTAACATAAAGCAGTATATCATTTTCAAAACTGGAGTTAATTTACTGCTACCCAATTTACTGCTACCCCACTCGTTCCAATCTTTACACCTTGGTATAGTTGTTTTTTGTGTTGCCTATCCAACAACCCCTCTGCCATAATTAAGAACAAAAATTGAGTCATTGGGTCACCTTGCCTCAACTCTCTGGATGATTTTATTTCTCAGGTTGGGCTACCATCCATCAATACCAAAACTGTAGATGACTACATAAGTTTATCCATCTAGTACAAAATCTTAATATCCCATCATATAATATAAGAAGTTCCAATAATCCACTTTCACAACCATATTCTCTTTTTATTTCTCCTTCTCTCATCCACAACTTTGTTATCAGAATAGAATCTAAAAATCTTTTCCCTTTAAGAAAAGATAATTGTGAACTATGAATAATGAATAACTTGTGACAACATTCTTTTAAGCCTATTTGTCAAAATCTTAGAGATTATCTTCCAACTAGGTAAATTGGACTAAAGTCATCTAAACTTATCGGAATATCCTTTTTAAGTACTAAACTGATGAATGAAGCATTAGAACCCCTAAAAAAGTAATCATTTTTTAAAAATAATTCATAACCTGAATTATGTTCTTCTTGAATGTGACCCAAGCATTCTTTATAAAATGGAAATTAAAGCCATCAAGTGTGACACTCTTAAAACTTGCACACTGAGAAACTGCTTCATTTATTTCCTTCTCATTTATATGGCTTACTAGTAAATTATCCTGGTCAAATAAAGTGGGAAAATCCACATTATCTAGCCTAATAATACCACTGTACAGTAACACAAAACCTCTTACTATGAACACTTTTACAACTTGTTTTATATTATTTGGATCTTCACACCACCTGTCTTAGCTAGCTACACCTATTAATTCACTCTTTATCCTGCTCCATCTAAGTGAAAGATAGAGTTTATATCTTCTTGTTCTAGCCACCTGCAACATGCTTTTTGTTTAAGGATTGAAATCTCTTTATTTCTCAAAAGTTTAAATTCACTAAGCAACTTCATATGATTCATTCAGCCTATTCTCCCAAGTTAAGCTACTCTCATTATCCATCCTATTCTTCTAAGTTAAATTACTCTCATTATCCATTTGATCTATCTCTTCAATGTTATTAATAAAGTGATGCTTATTAGTCTTTAAGTATCCCAAAATACTTTCCTATTCCACATCTTCAAATCACACTTTAATTTTTTTTCAATTTCTACATAGAATCATTATATGAATTCCACCAATTTTTTACCAAATCATTAAAACCAAGAGTTAAAGTCCAAATGTACAGTGTCTTGAAAGTTGTAGGGTTCCAATCTATTAAATTTTGCTTTACACAATCTTCAGACACTTGTCTTGTCCTTATATATTCCTTATAACATGATCATACTCCTGATTCAGTCCAAGTTAATCATAATTCTATTATCCTTTTCTTGATTCTCCTGTTAAGCTTATACTTTGTATACTTACTCCTACTAATAGCACATCAAAGATTTCAGTCTTTGCTACAAACTCATTAAACTCCAAGATTTCCGTTTTAGTGTTCCCTTTAAATAACTTACCCATTTCCTCTTTATTCACATTCGCGTACTTATATTCACATTTTTTACAATATTAAAATAATATAATTTTATAAGAATAATTTAAAAATTACCTTATATAATAGCTATTTATAAATGAAGAAATTATATAGTTACTTTGCACAGAGACATTATACTGTTACCATTTTATTAAATAGGAAAATTATTTTTATTTGTTGAAAGGTAAAACTATAGAATTAAAAAATATATATAAAAAAGTAGTTAAAAATTAATATAAAAAATAGAAAATTTTAAATTTATATGAAATAAATATATTTTTAATATGATTTTTATTTCATAACATTAATGATTAAAAAAATATAAATATGCAAACTTAGTACTTCCATGAAACAATTATTTCACTGTAATTCAACTTTCTCATAGAATAGTTGCGTATAACAATATCATTTTAATTTAAATGCTATAAATAGTTGCATATAACAACATCATTTTAATTTTAATGCGATTAATCAACGCAACCGTTTTAGTTTCTACACAAAGTGGAGGGAGTCACAGTTTTTGTTATGTTCTAATAATTAAATTCACATTTTTGTTTAAGATATATTTCAAATTCTTTTATCAAACTAGAGTTAAGGATTTGAGTTATATGTTTGATATACTAGGGTGTTGCATGTTAGAAATATTATAAAGAAGCTTTGTTGGATAGTTAATGATTTTTGTAATTTAGATTGGAAATATGTATATTATATTCGATTATATTGTATTTTATTTTAATTGTTAGTACTAATTCTCCAACGGTTGCATCAAATTACTTAATCTATATTTATTTTTTTATTTCATAATGATAATATAAGGTTTCATTAATTTTTAAGTTTTGATAAATTTAAAAGTTTTTAATTAAATTCTTATTAAAAAATTTTGTTTATTGGATGTTTAAAATTATTATAATTTTTAATGAAATATATGATATTTGATTTTGTCACAAATTATTACATCTTTTAATTAAGTATATGATATTTGATTTTGTCACTCAATTAGATTGAAGAGAGTATTATCTTTCAATTATAATTATTTACGTGTTTTAATATAATAAATAAAAAACATATTTAAATTTTAAATTTTTAATAAATTTAAGTCTTTTTAATTTAGATCATATAAACATTTTTTATTTAAATTTTTATATTTTTTAATTGAGTTTCTACATATTATAAAGTCGTTTGTTTGTTACAATCTCAAACACAATACATTTGGACAATAAAATAAATAAATAAAAACTCTAAAATTTAATTATTTTTATCAAATCACATTATGTCGTTTTTCAACATGCTTGTTTTGATCTTTATTTTAATATTTAATTTAAAAAATAATCTCATTTTTATTAAAATAATTTAAATTTTAAATATCGTTGTTATTCAAATTCTGGATACTAGTGTACTTGAGATTACGGAATCAAATAATCATATCAATTTCACTTTATTTGATGTTAAAATAAATTATTAAAACTCAATTAAAAAATATAATAATTTGAAATATTCATAATTATTTTATTATAGATTCAATTAAAAATAATCAAATTTATAAATAATTTAAAGATTAATTATATATTTTTTATTTTTCATATAAAAGACACTTAAGTAACAATGATAAAAGTTAATAATTATATTTCTTCAATTTAAAAAAAATGAACCAACAAAAATTTAATTAAAAAATATAAAAAATTTAAACACTTTTTAAAATAAAATTTTGTAATAGAGATTCAATTATACGTGTACCAAAATTTATAAAAAAAATATAAAACTTAACTAATTTATTCTTTAGTATCTCCCTTTATCACAAATATTTAAGATGTTACTAGGAAGATCTCGTCAAAATGTCCTACCAAAACAATAAGCAACTTAAAATTTTACATCTAAATTTGTAATATGTTTATTATTAATTTTTACAAAATGGACGGGCTATGGGCCGAAGGCCCAGCCCAAAGCGGCCCGATGACCTTCTCGTGGATTGATTCTTCCTGCATCTCTATAATTTTAACATATTTTTATTTTAACTTTAAAAAAAAGACGAACTGGAAACCTTTAAGAAAAAGACTAGTGTGATAACCATCACAACAGCAAATTATATAACTTATAACACAAAATATTTTTTATATACATTTTACAGTAAATTATACAACTCATAACACAAAATATTTTTTAAATA
>Ga0099825_1007460_pt1 | contig 13301 bp, 8 predicted proteins | sample SiratroredBW_FD_76838 | JGI IMG/M metagenome (GOLD analysis project Ga0099825, IMG submission 76838) | Root nodule microbial communities of legume samples collected from California, USA - Siratro red BW | ecosystem: Host-associated > Plants > Roots > Nodule | place: USA: California | collected... | reverse complement strand
TAACAAAACTTATCTTTTATGTAATCTTATTAAAATAAATAATGGTAACCGATATATCAAAACAAAATTTAATATCTAATAATATAATTGATATTAAATAATTTATATAAAGAACATAAAATAACTTCGAGGTCCTAAATAATTGGACACATAAACAAATTATTTTATTTTGTTTGTCAGTTACTAAGACATGGAGAGAATAAAAAAAGTGTATGGCATTTCCAATCTTAAAAATTGAGATATTTATTTATATTTATAAATTTATCATGGGAGTGAGAAGTTATATTAATAATTTCTATTTAAAATAGGATTATAAAAATTGAACCATCAATATTTTTTGTTATCTATAGTTGGGTTTAGTAATAAAATATTTAAACGGAGTGTATTAATTATTAAAAGAGTAACAAAATTATCCAAAATTTTAGATAAAAATAAATAAATGTTAAAATTAAAAAATATAATAATTAAAATAATATTAATAACAAGTTAACTAATTAAAACTTTCTTTCTTTCTTTTTTTTTTCTCTTACTCTCTCTTTTTATTTCTCTCTTTCTTCCTTTCTCTCTTTCTCCCGTTCTCTCTTTCTTTCCTTTTCTTTTTCTCTCTTTCTCTCTTCCTTTTTTTCTTTCCTTCTTTTCTTCTTTCATGAAATCTTCTCTATGCAATCCTTCCAAATTTTTTAGCTTTTTATCTTTTTCTTTGATTTTGTGATCTATAGCTTTTCATTTTTTTCCAATTACTTGCACTTTTTCCTTTTTATTATTTGTTTTTTATTTTTGTTTTCTAATTGTTCTAAAGATTGAATTTTTGTTTGGTTTGATTTTCAATTGTAGGTCTCGTCTAATTTTTTATACGTTTCTTATTTGTTTTGTTTTCCGATCATTTTCTTTGATTTCACACATTTCAATAAGAACAAATATAAAAATATTCCATTTTTATTCTTTTGAATATTAATTGTTGTGATCAGAGAGAGAGAATTTTAAAGGAATAGAGCATAATTGAAGCAACACAGTATCACAAAACCCATTTTGATGGTTAGATTATAATTTACAGAGAACTATTTCGTTAAAAAAGTTTGTTATTGTTACATTATGATTTAGATAGAACTATTTTGTTAGAAAAGTTTCTCGTTGTTTTGGAAATTCACGAGAACAAAAGTTGTTAAAGAGAGAAAAGGTTCTTCAGCTATTTGAATATATGATAAAAAAATTAGATAAAACAACTTACTAATCTAAGAGATATACTGATAAAATCATGGAAGATGAAAATACTAATATTTTGACTATAAGTCTAAATGTTAGTATTTATATCTTTCATATTTAATCAATATATTTTTTTAGGTGATTAAGTTATTTTATCCAACCTTTTACTATATGTTCAAGTTGCTAAAAAACTTTTTCTTTCTTAACAACTTTCTTTTTATTTTCATAAATTTTTAAAACAAATAAAAGTAAATTTCTAATAAAATAGTTCTTTACAAATCAGGTCTAGCCATGAAAATGAGTATGGTGATATTTTGTTACTTCAACGATGCTACCACGCCTTTGAAACTTCCTAATCTCAACACTCAATACCCAAAAGAAAAAAAAAAATATTTTATATTTGTTCCTATTAATAAAACTGCGAAATCAAAGAAATGATGGAAAACAAAACAAATAATAAACATATAAAAAATTAAACGGGACCTACAATTGAAAATCAATTCAAACAAAAAGTCAATCTTTAGAAGAATAAGAAAACAGAAACCAAAAACAACAAATAGAAAAAGAAGGAAAAAGTGCAATTAATTGGAAAAAAAATTAAAAGCTATAGTGGTTCATAAGGGAGCGCAAAAGAGGTTCATAAGGGAGCGAGATACTGACGAATGCAATGGTGGTGATGAACTTCCATAACTTGACTAAAATTAAGGGAAGAAAGGTATTTTGAAGGTAACCAATATTTTACCTATAGTGTCCAATTTGTTTAGTAAAAAGTGTATTTCATTAGTTTTAATTAATTGATTTATTATCTTGTGAATCTTGATTATTATTATCTTAATCATTATATTTTCTTAATTTAATATTTGTTTATTTTTAAATTTTGGAAAGTTTTATTAGATATCTTTATTAGTCTTTAATAAACCCATTTAAATATTCTGGGAGCAAATTCAATCATGGATCACCTATTGCATTCCTATAATCTTATTTAAATAGAAATTATTAATATTCTGGGAGCAAATTCGCCCAAATTCAATCATGGATCACCTAATGAATTCTTATAATATTATTTAAATAGAAATTATTAATATTTGTTGTGTCTCTTCCACCATAACTTTATAAATAAATATCTTAAAATTGGCGATACGATACATATTTTTTTAATTCTCTCTATATCTTAAGAATTCACATGTCAAATAAAATAAATTTTCTGTCTAATTATTTAGAACCTCAATTTATTTTATGTTATTTGTTTAAAATTATTTAATATCATTATATTATTAGATGCTAAATTTTGCTATGATATATATCTCAGCTATTCTTATTTCTTTAAAAATATTACATAGAAGATAAGTTTTATTATAAATGTTTAAATGTAGTATTATTATTTATTCTTTAAAAAACTAATCTTTGAATTTAATTCGATCTTTTTCTATTTTCTTAAAAAACTATTTAAACTAGTACGAAGTATAAATTTAATCAATATTTTCCGCGTTATCTATTGGGTTTGGTAATAGGATATTTAAACGGAGTGTATTAATAATTTCTATTAAAAATAGGATTATAGGAATTGAACCATCAATATTTTTCGTTATCTATAATTGGGTTTGGTAATAGGATATTTAAACGGAGTGTATTAATTATCTAAAGAGTAACAAAATTATCCAAAATTTTAGATAAAAATAAATAAATATTAAATTAAGAAAATATATTGATTAAAATAATATTAATCAAGATTTACAAGATAACAAATTAACTAATTAAAACTAATGAAATATACCTTTACTAAACAAATCGGGCACTTATAGGTAAAATTTTCGTTACCTTCAAAATACCTTTCTTCCCTTCAAAATTTAGTAAGTCATGGAAGTTTAACACCACCATTGCATTCGTCAGGTTTTCTCTATGTTGGTCCCTTATGAACCTTTCTTTCTCGAAACTCTCTATTTACAATCCTTCCAAACCTTTTAGCTTTTTATTTTTTATTTTCTGATTTTGTGATCTATAGCTTTTAATTTCTTTTCAATTACATAAACTTTTTCCTTTTTTTTAATTTATTGTTTTTGGTTTCTGTTTCCTTATTGTTCTAGAGATTGATTTTTTTTGTTTGGTTTGTGTGCTAAAGGGCTGACAACCCTTATAATCAATATAATAAATTTCCTGATTTTGTTATAATCAATATAATAAATACCCGATTCTTTTATAATATCTTAAAAAATAACTAACTAATACAGGGAATAAGCCCAATCCAGGCCCATTATTATATCTATAAATATAAGTTTGATTATAACACAAAAGGTATTTTTAAACTCTATTCTATATCTCTACACACTCTAACCCTAGACTGACTTGAGCATCGAAGTGCCTGCGTCGGAGTGCCTGCAGGACCCCTCTCCCGGGACGATGTAATTTGGAGCAATTGGAGCACGAAGAAGGAGCAACACTAGAAGACATTGTTGTTGTTGGAGCCAACCGATCTCTTGCAAAAATATTTTGGCGCCCACTGTGGGGCTGGGTAAAACTAATCCTACCCCACATGACAACATTATTATTTTAAAGAATCATCATAATCCCTCTATCTCAATTCTACAATATCAAATTATATTATTTTATTGAGGAACATAAAACATAATGAGTATTGACAAGCATGAAAATTTCAAAATGGTACATTATTAACATTTTATATAAATGTTTATCGATATTATATTATAATTGTTGACCAATTGATCGTGGGTTCAAACCAAGCAGAGCCTCCCTACGTTAAGGTACGACTATATATAATAACTCTCTATTGTAAATTTTCACATAGAACGGTCTCAAACTGCATGTTAATTATATATTTTGTAACTAGATTTCTATCAAAGGAAAAAAAGTGAATCATCCATCTAATTCTTTAATCATAAGCTTAATATTATTTCAGCTTCATCATAGAACTTTTATTTGTAAACCTTTTTCCGATTATGCTTTAAAAAAGAGTAGATGGTAAATAAAATAGGAATATGTACCAAAATTTGGACATGGAAGATTTAAAATATTCACAATATTAGTTACTTCAATTAACAATTACCATGTGTGTAAGTAATAGTATTTGAATGATTAAAAAATAAGATTAGAACATATTGGTCTTATTACTTAAATTATTTAATATGATTTTTACTCATATAAAAGATCATCAAATTATAATATATTTTTTAGTTTGTCAATGAATTTCAAAAATTATATTTTCAACAAATGTGTTAACCCTTCCAAGCATTATTGATGGTTATTAATTGATTAACTACATAATTTATTGCCTGTATATAGACTTATAAATTATTGTAGATATACATTGCTTATGTATGACTAATTATTTATGGGTGCAACTATAGAATTTGTTAATCACCCACCTATTCTTATAAAATGTTATTGCTCCTGATGGTATAATTGGCATTTGGTAATGTTTCATGACTATGTGTAGATAATTTTCAAAACATATAAAATTTTCCTGTGAATTTGCTTTGTCTTGGAACTAGCTAGTATTTTTCCAATAGATAATTCTACCGAGGTAGATACATAAGCAAACCTTTTTCCGATTATGCATTAATTAAAATCAATGTAATCATATTAGCGATTTTGATCCAATTTGTTGAAACCAAATTAGGGATGCATGGAAACAAGAACTATTTACATGATATGATGTTTCACATCTTCAAATTTATATGCTAAAATTGAGTTGCAATAGTCTTTCATGTCTCCAATTCAATAGTGTAGAATTTGATTGCAATTCCACTTATTTTTGATATATTTAATTTCACAAGTGGGACTCACATGTGACATCCCTTTTGATTTTGATATATTGAATTTTTCTAATCGGTATTTTTCAAGCTACAACAAATACCAAGGTGATCATAGCGCCCAAAAACAACACTCATGCGACTATCATCGGGCAAGCGATGTCATTCTATATATTATTCTGATCTTTCGCACATAGAGGAACTATTATTGTTATTGGATACAAAATGTGGTATAAAAGTGCTTGTCTAGAAAAGTTCTGGCAAGGAAAAACTTGGTATTTAAGCGTGTCCATTGCTGACCCACCTTTCTTTACTGGGAACTTACCTGGTTAACTAGTTCACGATCTACAGTCATTGTTACAGTAAACAATGTCTTCAAAATTTTTTCAATTATGGTTTCAGGAAACTCATTCTTGACGACCGACCGCGAGGTGGCCCCTAGACTTTTGATCATTAAGGCTCGGGAACTCTTGGTCTTACGGTCCTCATGGCTCACCATGAGACCTCCACTTTCCTTATAGTCCTCATGGCTCACCATGAGATCTCCACTTTCCTTACGGTCCTCATGGCTCACCATGAGACCTCCACTTTCCTTACGGTCTTCATGTCTCATCATGAGAACTTTTCACTTTCCTTGCGGTCCTCATGACTCACCATGAGACCTCCACTTTCCTTACGGTCCTCATGGCTTACCATGAGACCTTCACTTTCCTTACGGTCCTCATGGCTCACCATGAGACCTCCACTTTCCTTACGGTCCTCATGACTCACCATGAGACCTCCACTTTCCTTACGGTCTTCAAGCATCACTATGAGACCTCTTCACTTTCCTTGCAGTCCTCATGCCTCACCATGAGACCTCTTCACTTTCCTTGCGGTTCTCATGCCTCACCATGAGACCTCTTAACTCTCGATCATCATAGTTGACCCCAAGAAGCGTATCCGTTTTTGATAGGCCAAGTATTCCTCATGCCTGACTATAAGGAACGTACGTGCTTTTAACTAACCATACAAACCTGGTGACCGGCCATGAAGGGTGCCCCTACATTCGACTAGAATGTGGAGCACTCTACAAGAGATTACACGCTCACACCGACTATATATATATAACCACGAAATGAATCGAGAAATGCACACTAAAACGAAGTAAAAACAAACTAATATTAATAAGGACTGGAAAGTAAAAAAGTTATCAGTATTCATTTACAAAAGTAAAGGCTGACCAAAGTACAGCCGTCAATACTATTATATAGCCAAATACAAGCCATCAAAAGGAGCCTATAGAGCCAGGAATATCTACATCTAATCAGAAAGAATGACATTTGGAGTCGAAAAGTCTCCACCTGCTTTAGACGTCCCACTATGTACTTCGGTTTCCTCCTCCTCTTCGTCTAAAATGTCCATGATTGAAGTCAGCTCACCCTAGTAAATATCTTTCCGGTTATAAACTTTCCATCATCTACCGGAACTTGGTAGAAGAAAGCAGCTTGTCGCACCGTCCGTTCAAAACCAATGTTATATTGTTTCACAAGGACAATCTGAACCGACTTGCCGCATCGCCCGTTCAAAACCAATGTCAAGTTGTTTCACGAGGGCAATTTGAACCTCCCGGAAGTCCTTCTCGGCCTTCTTCCAGAGAAGTCCTTCTTCCAAGCTAAGGGTAAACTTATTCATCTTTTGGCCCAACTCGACATCTTCTTCGCTAAGGAAAGCCAAAAGTAAGAGGAAAACGTACCAAACACGGTGCTGTTCAGATCTTCACACCAGTAGGTGTTGAGAATTTCCTTAGCAACTATTCAGGTGAAGTTGGGTAGGGGCAACATTTAACGTACGAAGTACGCCCAAGCAGAAGTCATCAAACGATATAAGGACGCATGAGCCCTTCATCACCCAGGTATACATGTAGAAAAAGTTGGTCAAATACGACCCCTTACCCCAAAAAAAAAACTAGGTTGGATGTAGTGCACCGGTGTAACACAAAGACCCCATCCGGCACAGAAGGTGCTAAAATATCCTAACCATCAATTAAAAATCTAAGGGAAGCTAACGTTCAATACTTGGAAAAGTCTAAGGGAGGCCATGGTTTCCTTAAAGGAAAGAAAGGACGACCGTTGACTTGTCGGAGCTTCGCGGTTGAAAGTTTGAGAAAGACGAAGAATGTGGTGGGGTCGAGTGCTATTTATAGATGTAACCCAGCCATGACGCGACCTCGCATCAGCCGCACGATCAAGAATGCTTCAACGGTTAAGATCTCCCATCCTCTCACGTCAGGTACAAAAATCGAGAAAATGCACGAAATTTAGAAAACGAGCGGGAATTTCCATCAAGCAATTCCCCCACAGGTAGTCGTCAAAACTCAAAAAACCACTGGTCCATCCACGGTCATTCGTCAGAATAAAATTCAACTCCTGTTTACGGTCGATCATTACGGTTTGAGTTACAGTTCCTTAACGATCGATCGACAACCTTATTTAACACGTCCACAACCAACTGATCGTACGCTAGCCCATCTCACTTAGGACGACCTGCCAAAGCATATTAAATGCTTTTCAGATACCATGTATCCTCAAGGACTTCGGGGGCTTATGTACTATAGGGTTGACGTGGCAACCCTTAGGTCTGACAGGGCAGCGATAAAGAATAATAAATACCCGATTATGTTATAATCAATATAATAAATTTCCCAGTTTTGTTATAATCAATATAATAAATACCCGATTTTGTTATAATATCTTAATAAATAGCTTATTTAGGGAATAAGCCCAACCCTTGAGGCCCATTACTACATCTATAAATACAGGTTTCATCATAACCCAAAAGATACCTCTAAACTCTATTTTATATCCCCTGCACACTCTAACCCTAGACTGACTTGAGTGTTAGAGTGCCTGCAGGACCCCCCTCTTGGGACGGTGTAATTTGGAGCAGTTGGAGCACAAAGAAATAACAGCCCTAAAAGACATTGTTGTTGCTGGAGCCAACCAATCTGTTGCTATAACAATTTGATTTTCAATTGTAGGTCCTGTCTAATTTTTTATATGTTCCTTATTTGTTTTGTTTTCTGATCATTTTCTTGGATTTCCCACTTTTGTTAATAGGAACGAATATAAATATATTCCATTTTGTCTCTTTTGGGCATTGAGGGTTGAGATGAGAGAGAGTTCAAAGGCGTGAAGCATCATTAAAAGCATAAGTGATTAGATTAAAAGCATATTTGATGGTTACATTATAATTTGCAAAGAACTATTTTGTTAAAAAAGTTTCTAGTTGTTATATTATGATTTGGAAAGAACTATTTTGTTAAAAAAGTTTCTTGTTGTTTTGGGAATTCACAAGAACAAAAGTTGTTAAAAGAGAACCTATTTGAATATATTGTAAAAAAATTAGATAAAACAACTTACTTATCTAAGGGATATACTGATCAAATCGTCAAAGATGCAAATATTAACACTTTGTTTTAAAGTCAATATGTCAGTATTTGCATCTTTCACGATTTGATCAATATATCTCTTTAGGTGACTAAGTTGTTTTATCTAACTTTTTACTATATATTTAAGTTGGTGAAAATCCTTTTCTCTCTTAACAACTTTCTCTTTATTCTTATAAATTTCCAAAATAACAAGAAATCTTTTTAATAAAATAGTTCTTTGCAAATCATATACTATTGGTGTAGCCATCAAAATGGGTTTGGTGATCCTTTGTTGCTTCAATGATTCTCCACGCCTTTGGAACTTACTTGATCTCAACTCTCGATATAAAAAAAAATGGAATATTTTTATATTTATTCCTATTAACAAAATTGCAAAATCAAAGAAAATGATAAGAAAACAAAAGAAATAAGGAACATATAAAAAATTAGACAGAACCTACAATTGAAAATCAAACTAAACAAAAAATCAATCTTTAAAACAATAACAAAACAAAACCAAAAAAAACAAATAAAAAAAAGAAAAAGTGCAAGTAATTGGAAAAAAAATTAAAAGCATCACAAAAATCAAAGAAAAAGATAAAAATAATTAAAAAATTTGAAAGGATTGGAGAAGGGAGTTTCAAGAAAGAGAGATTCACAAGGGAGCGATACAGAGAAAACCTCACGAATGTAATGATGGTGTTGAACTTCGATAACCTGACTAAAATTTGAAGATAACGAAAATTTTAGCTATAAGTGTCTAATTTGTTTAGTGAAAGTAGTGTTTCATTAGTTTTAATTAGTTGATTCGTTATCTTGTGAATGTTGATTAATATTATCTTAATCATTATATTTTCTTAATTAATATTTTTTTTATTTTTAAATTTTGAAAAGTTTTATTACATATCTTTATTAATATTTAATAAACCCATTTAAATATTCTGGGAGCAAATTCAGTCATGGATCACCTAATATATTTCTATAATCTTATTTTAAATAGAAACTATTAATATTAATATCTGTTCTGTCTCTTCCACGATAACTTTATAAATAAACATCTTAATTTTAAAATTGGCGATATGATACATATTTTTTTTATTTTCTCCATATCTTAAGAATTCATATGTCGAATAAAATAAATTTTCTGTGTCTAATTATTGAACCTCAATTTATTTTGTTATTTTTTTAAAATTATTTAATATCATTATATTATTAGATGCTAAATTTTGCTATGATATATATCTCGCTTATTCTTATTTCTTTAATAAGATTACATAGAATATTAGTTTTATTACAAATGTTTAAATGTAGTATTATTATTTATTTTTTAAAAAAACTAATCTTTTGGATTTAATTCGATCTTTTTTTCTATTTTTTCTTAAAAAAACTATTTAAACTAGTACAAAGTATAAATTTAATCAATAAATTTAAATATGATCTATAAAAGGAATATTTCGATGAAAATATTGATAATAAAGTTACACATATAATTAAAAGATTTATGTATATAATTATTAGATTAATTGGCGTCTACTTCAGTAAAAGTAAGTTTGATTGTTTAAAAAAGAAGTAAAATTACCTTTTTTTTTCTTTATTTGAATTCTAAAATTTAAAATTTGGATGATAAAGAATAGAAAATTTGATAATAATATTAATAATAATAAAATATTAAAAATTAATAAAAATAAAAATACTAATATGAATAATAATGATCTAATTATTAATAATAATATTCAATATATTAATAATAATAATAATAATATTAACTATTTAATATTAATAATATGTTATTATTATTTATATTAATAACAATATATGTCAACAGCTAATTTTGTCTAGATGAAAAATAAAAAATAAAAATATTTAATTCATGTTCACATATTTTAATAATAAAAAATTAAGAAAATAAAAAAATGATAATAAATAATAAAAAAATAAAAATAAATTAAAACTAAAAGAAAATAAAATTAAAAAAAAGAAAAAGAAAAAAAGAAAAATGAAACAAAGAAAAGAAAAATGAAAAAAAATAAGAAAAATAATAATAAAGAAAATAAAAAATAATAACAAGAAATAATAATAAAACTAAAAAAATAATTAATTAAAAAAGTATAATAATAATATATAAAAGAAATAAAAGAAATTGAAAAAAAAAAGAACTAATAAAAAAAAAACCAAATGAATAAAAAAGATAAAAGGGAGAAGAAAGAAAAAGAGAAAAAACAAGATGCGTGTCACAATGTGATTAGTTCAAGCTAATCACAGGGTTTTGACTCATGCAACCGGTGATTAAAGAGCTTGAATAATGTGTATACCGGGTTCGTTTTGATTGAGCTTCCGGTTGACAAGTGAAACTGAAACGGGCGAAAGCTAAGTTCAAACGTGGTGCTATATAAGGGTTCATTTATCACAGAATTGAGAGGGTTCATAAGTTTTCAAATTTTGCAAACGCTAGAGGAAGCATTTTGAGAAAGAGAAGTGAAACCGAAGCTCACCAGAGAAAAAGGAAGCTCGCGGGAAAAAAACTTGCAAGTTGAAGAACGCTTATTCGGATATCTGCGCTTCAACAATATAATAGAAGAAGAGGAAAAACCAAAAGAGACAAAAATATCTGATAGTGGATTAGACGGTCATGATGTGAATAATAGTGGTGTGAAGCGAGTTGTTAAGAGTCCTCTGAAGAAAAATGTGAATGCTGGGAGTGACATTTGAGGCGTACAGGCAAATGAAAAGGTACACTCACAAGACCATGGAATAAATTCTGTAACTACAGCTAATAAATGAGTGCAATGTGGAAATGTGTGGTAATAATAATTGGGTGCAGCGGTGCATATTTTGACATATAATTGCTTTATAAAAAGTAATGGAATTAAAAATAAATAAATTAAATGAATAAAAGAAGTGTAGGGAGTAATGTAAGTAAATTCGAAAAGTAATTGTATCATGCGGCATTTAATTCGAAAAATTTTAACTTCATTTGGAATATTAAAAAGTTCTACATGTCACGCGATATTCAAGAATAAAGTTTAATTTGCAAAAATAATAAAAATATAAAAATTCAAAAATAAAAAATATCAAGTTTCTCAAAAGAACTTGTAAGAAAATGTTTTGGCTGAAATACAAGAGGGGTGAATTGGATTTCAAAATCTTTTTCAAAACTATTTAATCTTTTAAGAAAATGCAAGTCAGTTTGATAGACTAGATCTTTATTGACTTTACTGAACAGTGCAGTAGAATGAATCAATAAACCGAATTCAATCAAGTCACAGCATAATACAGCAAAGCAAACAGATTTATCAGAATTCAAATAGTTTAGACAGATTTGATTAATATGCAACTGCAGAAGAGATCTAATTAACTATACTAAAACAGAAAGAAGTTAACAGCACAGAATGAACTGGTCAGATTCAGTCCAATTAACGGTTCCAATTATTAAGAACCAATCAAGAATAAAATTCTTTTTATAAGAGAAACAATTATTAAAAGATGATTAAGTCTTAAACCAATAGAGTCCAGTTATTGATTCTGAAAATAGTTTACAGTACACAATGAACCAAACAATTAAATCAGTGACCAAGATAGAGAAAGAAGATTCAAGAACATAAAGATTTTTATATTGGTTCACCCAACAAAACGGGCTACGTCCAGTCCCTCACATATAGTAAGGTTTTCACTAAAAATGATCAATCTGATCAAGTTTACAACACTTGCTCACAACAAGCAAAAGCTACTCCCCGCAACAAACCACTGCTGAACCTACAGCAGACCAAGAAACCACACAGAGTCCATTGTGTGTTTCAAGAATACCCTTGCTGAAACTTATAGCAAGTCACAGTTATACATAATCCACTGTATAACCCAGAAATGCCTTACTGCTCATCGCAGTAGACCACTACTAAACCTACAGCAGAATAAGAAACCACATAGAATCCACTGTGTGTTTCAAGAACACCCTTACTGAAACATACAACAAGTCACAGTTATACAAAATTCACTGTATAACCAAGAAACGCCTCACACTGCTCCCCGTAGTAGGCAAACCACCAGTACAGACTCACTGTACCACGAATTACACTCCAGTAATTCAAGAACTTAGTAGCAGTTTTAATACAATTGAAAGATTTACACAGAAATCAACTAATGAAAGAGACTCTGTACAACAGATCATAAATGTAAGAAGAAACAGGTATAGACTGCTTAGGCTGAGGTCAGATCAATGAAGTATAAATTTACAGTCAGTTTCCAAGCTCCAGCAGAATGCGGAAATTCAGTTCTTGATGAATTCTTTGAAAACTTCAAATTGATCTTGATCTCAAAAACTGGTAGCGTTTTCTCTTGCTTTGAAAAATCTCAACTCAATCAAACTAGTATGTTCTAAAATTCTTTCTGTGTATCTTTCGTTTGAAAACACACCAGCTATATAAACAGTTGTAGTGACAACTGTCAAACTTTAGTCGATTGATTTGACACTCAGTCGACTAAATTTTAAAAGACAGTTAGAGCGGTTTATCAAAATTTAAAATTTGTTTTTAATGATTTTTAAAACTTTGCTAAAGCCAATTTTCACAGTGGAGCTTATCAATGATCAACCCATTCATCATCACAGATTTTAACCTCAATCTAGACACACCAACATCATCTAAAGCCTAGACCCAAAAACTCCATTCTCCATGCAAACTCCATGTATCTTCACTTGAAAGCACTTGGTCTTGACTTGGTCAACTTGGCTGGTTTCTTCAAATTAACTCAGCAGCTTTAGTTGTAATTGGTTTGTCTTCATCAAATCAATATAGCAGCTCCTGGTGCTAACAATCTCCCCCAATTTGTTAAAGACAAACAATGGTGTGTTGTGTTGTCTAGTTCAAACCTGTAACAACTGAACTCAATAGCAGTAGATTAGCAATCTGTATTAAGAACAAGTTCAG
>Ga0099825_1007459_pt1 | contig 13303 bp, 7 predicted proteins | sample SiratroredBW_FD_76838 | JGI IMG/M metagenome (GOLD analysis project Ga0099825, IMG submission 76838) | Root nodule microbial communities of legume samples collected from California, USA - Siratro red BW | ecosystem: Host-associated > Plants > Roots > Nodule | place: USA: California | collected... | reverse complement strand
GAGGCATAGCAAGTAAGCAGTTATAAATGGATGTGGAAAAGTGGAATATTTGTTCCACCAAAGATTATGCAGCTAACCTTCCAACATGTTTTGTGTTGCAGTTGTGTCCACGTGCTTTTTTACGTGGACAAGTAGACCATGCTAGCATATGGTATCTGTATATTTGTACATCAAAAGATGGAATCTTTATATTGTCACCATTGATAAATAATTAGATGGCTCTCTCCAGTGTAGCAATAAAAAACAATTTTGTACCCTTTTGAAGGATTGGTAAGCTGACACTTGAAAATATGTACAAAGAACAAAGAATGTGATTTGTTCAAAATGAGAAAAACTGACCTTCCCTCATGAAGCAGCTGAAAGTCTTCAATGGACTGTTGGAGTTTAAGAAGAACAAAACAAACTAAAAGGAAAGAGAGTGAAAAAGAAAGAAAAGGTTAAAAGGGTTATTCCATTTTTATCCATTTTTCTCTTCAAAATGGTATGAATCAAAGATACTTTTTTTGACTTCCTTCACACCTCATAATTAAATGGGATGGTATAAAGTTTTTGTTTACAGCATCTTTATATTATAAATATTATATATATATTAAATTTACTAACTTTTAAAATAAATATCTCAAGAAATTATATTTAATATTTTTTCACTTTAATAATGTATATTTAATGTGGGTTGTTTTTGGAGGGGGATTTAAGGTCTTGTCTTTTTCCTCTAAAAGGAAAAATTGGGTGTATGGCAATAATGTTTGTATTGCCAACATGTTAGATGCATGAATCATACATTATCTGAGTAATTGTTTGTGCATGTGATGCCATTGTTATCGATAAAAATAAATATTGTGTTAACATTGGTGTAAGACATTTACAGAATTTATTATTTTAATTCATTAACTTACGTTCCTCACTTATGACACAGTAACAAAAAAATATTTTTAAATTTTAATGTTTTGCTCAAGTATAAAAATTTTCCAAATTCATTTTGGATAAAAAAATTAAAAGATATTTTTTTACGGGTTTAATTTTTTATGTGTTGTTATTTGTAAGTGTAAAAATATTGTCAATAAAAAGTTTATACTATTAATCAATAAAAAATATTTTATACAAATTTTAAATAATTATTATCAAATTTATAGATTTTTCTTATATAACAAATCTTGATTAAATGATAATATAAAATGATTAAATAATGCTATTGTGTTTTATGACTTAAATATGGTATTAGTTTTCAAAATTTGAACGAAGTTTGCTTTTAGTCTTTTAAATTTAAATTTGAGGAAAACTATTTTTTATGACATCTTTTATTTAACACAATGTTAGAATAATTACTTTGGAAAAGAAAATAAACATATAATAAAAATATATAACATTATCATGTAAATAATTTGTAACTGTTAATAATATAAGTGAAATCTTTAATAACATTTAGGATAAAAAAATTTAAACATATTTTCCAAATCATAAAAGGATTCAGTATGTATCTTAAATCAAATTAAACTTATTTCTTATTCTTAATAAAGTAAAACAATGGTTAAATCTATAATATAAAAAAAAAACTTAATTTAAATCAAATTTTCAACATAAATCTATTTCAGCCTTTAAAATAACATATAAAATAAGAATGGATTAAAATCAAACCAAATATAGTATATTCAGATAAAAAAATTAAAAACGAAATTCATTTTTTAAAAAGAAACAATTTATTATATAATGTTTGAATATGAAATTTCATAAGAAAATGAAATTCTAACATTATAGAAAACTAAAAATAATTACTTCAAATTGGAATTTTCAAATATATTCTAAAATAAAAAAATTGAAAATTTTTATATTTTTAAATTCATAAAATTTTTATTAATGTTAATAAAATTTATTTTCATATTTAAATTATTAGAATTATTTTACTATTGTTAATTAATATTATTTTTCATTCAATATTAACTAGAGTTTGAGAAAGATTATTTTTTAAATAAATGTTAATTAGATTTTTTTTAAATAACACTGTTTTATTAATGCCTTTAATGATGTAAACTTTTTAACTTTTTTCTTAATAACAAAGCTTAATTATAAAGTTTAACCCTTTAATGTAATCTTACACTTTCCAACACATGGAATAAAATGTATAATAATTTAAATCAATTTTGAATATTTAACAAATGACTTATTCTCATCTATACGAGTACATGAGCCATGAATACTTCATTAAAAATAAATAAAATTTAATAAATTTAAATTGTCTTGACTAAATAAAACATTTAAATTAAAATAATGTAAAATTTAAAATATCTAAAGAAAAATCCCTTCCGTTTTATGCCCTATGTTTAACATAACAATGATCAAGGTGGATAACATTCATGCTTGTAAGAGGTCAACCAGTTGCACTATAATATAATGAGAAGAAATTTACAAGTTTACAGCTAAAGTGAGAAATTATGTACAAAATTTCAGAAACAAGCACATCGGCACACAAGCCAAGTTGAAGGCTCTCAAAAATATTGAATCAACGCCATCTAATCTTCCATTACCGGTCCATCTACAAAACTTCTCCAAGAGCGTTGTCAATTACATCAATTGGCATGTTAAGACTGCTGATAAAAATTTTACTTGTTATATACATCAGATAGCAATTTCTGTTGATCTTTACTCAGGCCAGAGAACCACTTCCTCAAAGATTCAGCGTTGTCAGAAACAGATTTAAAATAAGCTGAAAGATCGATGTTGGTATGAAAAAGGGATTCAAAATCAAGAGGTAGAAGGCCAAACAGAGTACTGGCAGTGGCAAATTGAAGAGAAAGGTCTGCTTTCACGGAAGAGGTGCGACAAAAGTAAGCAAGCAAATAACATCTCAAGTTCCCAACACCTTGATCTTCAAATCCACCAACATCAACTCCAGTCCTGAAATTTATTACATTTATCACCTTTTTAGAACACAAACTATAATTATGTGAAATAATCCTTCTTTATTGAAACAAATATGATCAAATAATATTTTAATTTCGAATATCAAGAGAAATCACTTATTTGTATCTTTAAGCCTAAGGCTGCTACCCAGAAATTGGGATTTAGTGTTCAGCAATAAAAAGTCATTATTTCCTTTAGACAACTCTAAATGGTCTTAATTGTATGTAACAAGCCATGCATATATCCTTTCAATTTCTCAGTCTCCTGAAACATACATATACCCTCTATTCGTACAAAAATATGTGTCACTTTATGCATGAGTGATTGGTCGCAATAACAATATCAAAGCAGACGTAATCAATTTACCTTCCAAGCTGACCTAGAAGAACAATTATACGAATAGCAAAGTTCTCCTCTACACATGAGTCGAGTATATTCTGCAGCGGAGGAATAAGTTTCATATCAACCCAGTTCCAGCTCTGTATTAGGAAAAGAAAACGTGATATCAGGATTGATCATGATAAAATCACCTAAATAATATGAGAAGTTGAGAACATTATAGCTCTCAACCACGCAAAAACTCAGGCCTTGTATAACATGAGTGACATCACATTCAAGAAAAATTATCATGGTCAATTTCACATGGTATAATTCTATTAATTTCAGTATGACATCAATTCTAAAAAAAGGTTGTCACTAATTTTAGAAAGGTCAATTACTCCATAAATTTAGAACTTGAAAAACAGAATTCATAAATCACGGTCAATAATGAGAATAATACCATTTTGTTTGCTACCAGTTCCACCAGTGACAGCACATCACTCAGGCAACAACAGTCGACAGTTTTAAGGGTGTCAGGTTGAGTTGCAGAAATCAGGCATTTTTTTGAACAGGGCACATCATAGTTCTTGTCAATTGCACATTGAACTGACATGAATCTAGATTCTGACAAATCTACTCGTTTTATCTCTTCCAAGAGCAAGCATGCAACTGCATCAATGGATTCAGCACCTTCCAAGAAAGGGCATTTAACATTCATACACAGTTCGGCATGTAGCTGATTTATTGAAGGTTGACAGGCAGTAGTAACAGATGGGCTCCCATCCTCAAGAAACATAATTAGAGACTTCAAAACAGTCACCGTTAAACCAAAATTATCCTTGTTAAAAAACTTCTCTCCGCCCAGATAAGAAAAAATATGGAGAATAGTCAACACCATCAAAGAATCCAACTTGCATGATCGAAGAATATGATAAGAAGCATCACAGATAAATGCAACATAATCAGTTGCCGCACATACTGATGCTAATATAATACTTGCTGCCACCAATTGTTCACTTGAAGCTGCATCAGATGATATCTCATTAACACAATTCAGAAAATCAGTGCCTCTCAATTCAGAAGACAGAGTTTCAGCATCTACTCTATTGTTTACTATAACTTTTCCCTCTATAAGAAAATCTTCAATGAGGCCAAGCAGATCATGCAAAGAATAATTCTCTAGAAACAGGATTCTTGTCTCTGCATCAGTCATAACTGGGGAAAAAATGTGAACTTTCGTCAAATTAAATTCAAGTTAAATGAAGTACAAATAACATGATATTAATATATATATATATATATATATATATATATATATATAATTAAAAACATTATTTTAATGTTGAGCAAATGGAAGTTGATTATGACATAGATTAGAACACCTGTGTAAATATGTTCAGAATAAGATCGCAAGCAGTGGAATGATTTCCCATCCCAGAGTCTCCCAAATGTCTTTGTTGCCGTCATGGAAAAATTGAACAGCATAAGTGTTAACAGCACCGAAACCCTCTCCCTGAGAAATTAAAAAAGTAATAATAAAATTAATATCAACAAGGAAAGCAAAATACTCAAACAAAAACTATAGAAAGTATTCAACAGCATTGACCTCATACGAGATACTTACTTCTGTGTGAGCTTTTCTTCCATTTTAAGTGCAGTTAATATGTTACTAACCGCCCAGCCTGTTTGAGTAGCCAAATTGCACCGAGCTATACAAATTTTTGTAGCAGTAAGTATCCTTGATATGATATTATTGTCCGTAACATTTGAAAAGAGAACACAAAATTCAGGAAGTATGTTGTTTAAAGATCTAATTCCACCCTCCACCGGAAAAGCAGTCCTTGAATTTTCTGTGGTGTGCATATGTGAATAACAAGAAACTCCACAACCATCATATTTTTGTGCACTAGAAATGAATTCAACATTAATTACTTCAGAGAGGTCTGTTCTTGAACTCAACACGTTCTCTGGGAGTGATTTATGTAGAGAGGGAATCATCAAATTATCCTCTTCAAATATTTCATGCAATTCAATGTCAGGAAGAGATGGAGACAAGGGAAAATCCATTGCTTTTCTATAGCAGTCCTCACTGAAAGCATTATCTAATTCTAATAATTTCATATAACTTTCATCAGGCACTTTATCAAAATTAATTATGGAATCGAAATTATTTGCAACATCACATAGTCTCTCCCCACCTGCTTGAGTGGTTTCTAAAGGACGTGGAGGAGGGCAGGAAGTGTGTCTACAGACATTTGCATCATCATAGACCACACTGTTGGTCTCTGCCGTTGCTTTTTTCTCATCCCTGTTAATCCAAGATATCATGTCCACTTTTTCCCTCTGAGATTTCTTTCTCCTCTTGAGGACCCTTTTATTCTCTTCCTGTAAATTATTAGGATTATGATGCCCCTCTTTTCCTCCTAAGCATTTGCCAAGTTTTCTATACAACAAATCATGAAAATCAGAGAGTTTCTCAGAAGACAAATTTGCAATATATTCAACTGCATCATGCATTCTTTTCCTCTTCCTGTGGTGCACATCAATAGATTTATCAGATGGGTTGCACATGTTTTGTTTAGCATTAAAGATCTCCTGAGTCAATTGTGCTGAAGCAGTAACTGGAAAAATGCTTGCATCCTGTGAGCCCATCAACTGTCCATCAGAAAAAGATTCTGTACTGGAATTTACAGCAGAACTCTGTAACTTTGTTCGGTTGGATCCTCTAACAAGAGGCTCCAATTTAGAACCAATACCTGTGATAGACTCAGAGCAATTTCCACCAGGAGTGAGTCGTGGAGTGCTATTCTGCATGTTCTTCCTTAATGGATCACTTGCATCCATTGTTGTGCAGCAAGGCTCCGGAACCTCATTATCAAATTGGCTAAGAATCTCAGACAGATTTAGCTTGCCAATTTGTCTAATGACATTTGAATTCTGCATTTCTAGTATATTCTCATACTGCAAAAGTGATCATCCAACAAAGATAAAAAATAGTTACGTCATGCATATACAACAAAAACATGAAATAAAGAGAGCAAAAAAGAAATTTAAAACAAATCCCTAATTATATGAAGTCAGACATGTAACCAAGTAACATCCATAACTACTAAACAATTATTTAGTTCTGATATATAATATATCAACCCAAATAATTATGTATTGCTTTCAGAGGATACCGAAAACCCCCATTTCCCAAAGTTAACTAATCTTTTAGTGCTACTGTTATATGATCATAAAACCAAAAATTGCAATAATTTAGGGGACAACAACCAATAAGTTCATTAGTACACTTTAATCTGCATATGAGAGTAATCCAGGATGAGATCATTAGCTTCAGAAGTGGTCATGATTTCAACCGGGAGATGAGATAAAAAATGGCAAAATAACAAAAATACTCAAACATCATACATAACCAAAAACAATGTCAGTGAAACTAACCTTTGTTTGGTCACCCTTACTTCCAGCAACAGGTGAAAAGGTTGCATCAAGCATATCAATGCGATGTAGAAATTGAGTGAAATGAATCTTTAGACGACCTAATTCGTTCTGTAAAATGCCATATCGACTTGCTTCTAACTTATATTTTTGCCTGGTATGCTTTGCTCGTAGCTTTTCCAGCTTGAGTTTATTTTTCAAAAGCTTCATTTTTGTACTTTCAGCTTTAACCTTGTCAGCAGCCATATCAACAGGCTTTGTCAAGGATGAGAGTTCATGGATCTTCTGTTTGAAATCCTCAATTGTCCGCTTATCCTCTTCTAACTGCTGAGACATCTGATCAGCAAGACATTTCTCTTTCATGAACTTGTTCAAGTTATCCTCAGCAAGTGCCTTCTGCTCCTCTAGTTTAACCATCTCTGCATCTGCACGCCTTTTTTCCTTATCAACCTTTTGTTTTTCTACCTCTAACATTTCATTTGCTCTTGCCATCGCTGAATCAGCCTTTCTTTTTTCTGCTAATAGTTGGCTCTTATCAGCTTCAAACTTTTTGGTTGCCTCTTTAAACATAGATATCTCAGACACCAACTTTGTTTTTGCTTCATTAACCTGTTTCTCCAATTGACCAATTTGAACCCTATACTTCTCCGCCTCAACTCTGGCAATCTCCCCCTTTTCAGAAGCCTTCTTCTTCTCTTCTTCTAGTAACTTGCAAGCCGCAGAAGCTTTCTTCCTCTCAGAATTAGCCCTTCTCTTCTTCTCCTCAAGAAGCTCCTTCAATCTACAGATTTCTTTTTCCTTTTCAGCAACCTTATTTTTCTCTTCTTCAAGTAGCTTGCAAAGTTCATTGTCTTTCTTCATCTCAGAATCAGCCCTTCTCTTCTTCTCCTCTAGAAGCTCCCTCAATCTACCTATTTCCTTTTCCATTTCAGCAACCTTATTCTTTTCTTCTCCAAGTAACTTGCCAACTTCATTGTCTTTCTTCCTCGCAGAATCATCCCTTCTTTTCTTCTCCTCTAGAAGTTCACTCAATCTACCTATTTCCTTTTCCATTTCAGAAACCTTATTCTTTTCTTCTCCAAGTAACTTGCAAACTTCATTGTCTTTCTTCCTCGCAGAATCATCCCTTCTCTTCTCTGCCTCTATAAGCTCCTTCAATCTACTAATCTCCTTTTCCCTTTCAGCAACCTTATTCTTCTCTTCTCCAAGTAACTTGCAAACTTCATTGTCTTTCTTCCTCTCAGAATCATCCCTTCTCTTCTCTGCCTCTATAAGCTCCTTCAATCTACTAATCTCCCTTTCCTTTTCAAAAACCTTATTCTTCTCTTCTTCAAGTAACTTGCAAACTTCATTGTCTTTCTTCCTCTCAGAATCATCCCTTCTCTTCTCTGCCTCTATAAGCTCTTTCAACCTACTAATCTCCTTTTCCTTTTCAAAAACCATATTCTTCTCTTCTTCAAGTAACTTGCAAACTTCATTGTCTTTCTTCCTCTCAGACTCATCCCTTCTCTTCTCTGCCTCGATAAACTCCTTCAATCTACTAATCTCCTTTTCCTTTTCAAAAACCTTATTCTTCTCTTCTCCAAGTAACTTCCGTAATTCAGCATCTTTATTCCTCTCAGAATCATCCCTCCTCTTTCCTGTCTCTATAAGCTCCTTCAGTCTACTTATTTCATTTTCCTTTTCAGCAGCCTTCTTTTTCTCTTCTCCTACCAACTTGCACGCTTCAGCAGCTTTCTTACTCTCTGAATTAACCCTCCTCTTCTCCACATCTAAAAGCCCTTTCAACCTACCGATTTCCTTTTCCTTTTCAGCAGCCTTATTCTTTTCATCTTCTAGCAATTTGCAAGCTTCGGCAGCTTTCTCCCTCTCAGAATCAGCCCTTCCCTTCTCCACCTCTAGCAGCTCCTTCAATCTACCAATTTCCTTTTCCCTATCAGCTTGTAAGGTCCCATTCTCATCCCCACCGCCCCCGCATCCCTGATGTGTTTTGGGAGTATCAATTTGTGGCTCAAAGCTCGAAGTTTCACTCCCTAGGGGTACCCTAGCAGCATTAAATTCCCCCAATTTATCCCCTCTTTCCACTTTGACCCCACATGCTGCAGAGAATAACATAACATACATTACTAGCTTGTTCAACATTCCCTCAAATAAACTAAACTGATAGCATATGCATACTACGAACATAACTACATGATTTCTGATACCCCAAATCTTAGAAATATAACATATTACTTACCGTTGGTGCTGCGGGACTGGATTTCGTTGATTTTGATTTCTAGAACCTTCACGGCTTGTCGCAGAGCATTGCGCGATTCTTGCACCTTCGAGTATTTCTTCTTCCACTGCGTATAAAGAAAGAAGATATACGGTTAAAATCGAAAGTGTAGCGAACAAAAAAAAAAGAGCATGTGTGAGAAGGAAGAGGTAGTACGTGGTCACAACAGGGATTTGTGGAATCAGATTTCAGTGTCATCTTCGCAATGCGGTAAGATGAAATGAACGACACTAAGAGCCGGTGACCGTGGTGACGGTGGATGTGGCGGTGAAGTAAACCCTAAACCCCATAGCCGAGACTGTTACTCTGCTTCAATATTGAATCTGTAGAGTTGAATTCCCCCTTATTAATGTGAATTTTTGGGTTGCAATTAAAAATACAAGAAAAAACAAATAATAGAAAAATTTCCATTTAAATCTTAATGTCATTGGATAAAAAAGTGGATAAAAAATATATTCTAGAAAATAAATTACAAAATCGAATAAATTTTATTCTTCTTTTATATTGAATAGGTCATACTATTTTGTAAATCTAATCAAATTTGCTTAATTTTAATTTATTTTGTAAAAATATTAACAGTAAACACTAAATCCTAAAAATATTATCATAATAATATTATAACAACTCACACGAGATGATTAAATGATTATTGTTAATAGACATTTATAATCTTTGTTAACGAGGATAAAATAAAATGTTTTTTTTTAAAGAAATTGGATCGTGGGATGTGAAATTTTTTCCTGATAATATTTTTTATAAAAGATTTTTTATTATAAAAATATTTTTTTAAGAGATTTTTTTATGAAAAACATATTTAGTAAGAGATTTTTGTAATATAAAAAATATTTTCTATAAGAAAATTTTGTATTATAAAAAATATTTTCAGTAAAAGATTTTTTTATTATCATAAAAAAAGTTTTGTATTATTGAAACGGAAATATTTTTTTTAAGCATACGATTTCCCATCCTATCCTCGTAGTCTCCTATGATTCACTTATCTCAAAATGCTGCCAACCGTCACCGGAAAATGCAATTGCAACAATTTTACCTTTTCCATGAGAAGGGCAAGCGTGCAGGAAGCAATTGGAGGGTGCAGGAAGCAATTGCCTTATCGTTATCATATCAGCCCACACTACTGATTATAAATGTATTTATAATAACTCATATTTTTTTCAATTAACTGAACTATTATCTAATTATTATATTAGCTGTATATTTTAAAATTTATTTGGTGAAATTTGTTGTGACTAAATAAGAAATCATATTGATAATATAATTATGAAATTAGATTGATTCTTGGTTGAGAAGTTTGAGAGATTCATGGCGATGCAACCTTAACATTAGCATGCTTGTACGATGTTGCTGCTTCTGCTTTCCATTGAAGAGGAAGGTGTTGCTGTCACTGTCACCACTCTCCAACCTCTTCTCTTCTGCGGCTTCTTCTTCTTCTGCGGCTTCTTCAACTGCAGCCATCAGAATCAGACCTTCAATCTTGAAACAATGCAAGTCTTTAAGCCATGCCAAAGGGTGGCATCAGCAGAGCATCGTGCAGGGCCTTCAGCATTTGCTCACGGACCTAATCGGCACATACATGGCCTGCAATTCCGCTGTCACCGCCATTCAGCTTCTAGAGCGCCTCCCTCCATCACCATCTTCCGTTTTCTGGTGGAACCAACTCATAAGGCGTGCCCTTCATCTGGGAACTACTCGCCAAGTTTTTGCTCTCTTCCGTCGGATGAAGTCTCTGGGGTGGACCCCTGACCACTATACCTTCCCTTTTGTCTTCAAAGCTTGCCCCTTTCTCTCCCTGGGTGCTTCCCTCCATGCTATTGTGGAACGATCTGGCTATGCTTCCAATGTGTTCGTTTGCAATGGGTTGGTCTCCATGTATGGGAAGTGTGGGGCCCTCAGCCACGCACACCGTGTGTTTGATGATTTGTGTCAGCGGGGTATTCAGGACTTGGTGTCCTGGAATTCTATTGTGTCTGCTTATATGGGGGTCTCTGATGCAAAGACTGCACTTTTATTGTTTCGGAAAATGACTAGACTGAATTTGATGTCGCCGGATGTGATCAGCCTCGTTAACATACTTCCTGCTTGTGCTTCCCTGGCTGCCTTGCTGCATGGCAGAGAGGTTCATGGGTTTGCTATCAGAAGCGGGTTGGTGGGTGATGTTTTTGTGGGAAATGCTGTGGTTGATATGTATGCTAAGTGTGGGGAGGTGGAGGCGGCCAATAAGGTTTTCCAGAGGATGGCGTTTAAAGATGTTGTTTCTTGGAACGCCATGGTGACTGGCTATTCTCAAGCTGGCAGATTGGAACATGCTCTTTCTTTGTTTGAGAAGATGAGGGAGGAAGACATTGAGCTAGATGTTGTGACTTGGACAGCTGTTATCACAGGATATGCGCAGCGAGGACAGGGTTGTGAAGCTTTGGATGTGTTTAGACAGATGTGCAGTTGTGGTTCTCGTCCAAATGTGGTCACTCTTGTCTCGTTACTTTCAGCTTGTGCCTCTGTTGGAATATTGCTCCATGGGAAAGAAACTCATTGTTTTGCCATCAAATCTATTCTCAGCTTAGATGGACCTGATCCTGGGGATGATGATTTGAAGGTGATTAATGGTCTAATTGACATGTATGCTAAATGCCAAAGCACAGAGGTGGCTAGAAAAATGTTTGATTCAGTGCCTTCAAAAGATAGAGATGTGGTTACCTGGACAGTGATGATTGGTGGGTATGCCCAACATGGTGATGCCAATCATGCTCTACAACTTTTCTCCGAAATGTTTTATGAGTATATAAAGCCTAATGATTTCACTTTATCATGTGCCCTTGTGGCCTGTGCTCGTTTGGCAGCATTGAGGTTTGGAAGGCAAATCCATGCTTATGTGTTGCGCAATTGCTATGGTTCTGTTATGCTGTTTGTGGCAAATTGTCTTATAGACATGTATTCCAAATGTGGAGATGTGGATACCGCTCAGATTGTTTTTGACAACATGCCACATAAAAATGCTGTCTCTTGGACCTCTTTAATGACTGGATACGGCATGCATGGACGTGGTGAAGATGCTGTCCAGGTTTTTGATGAGATGAGGAAAGTGTCTCTAGTGCCTGATGGCATAACCTTTCTTGTTTTGCTTTATGCATGTAGTCATTCGGGAATGGTGGATCAGGGTATTGACTTCTTTAGTAGAATGAGGAAGGAATTTGGGGTAGATCCTGGACCAGAGCATTATGCTTGCATGGTTGATCTCTGGGGTCGTGCTGGTCGGTTAGGAGAAGCTATGAAGCTCATTGATGAAATGCCTATGGAACCAACCCCAGTAGTGTGGGTGGCCTTGCTCAGTGCTTGTCGGTTACATTCAAATGTGGAACTTGGGGAACTTGCAGCAAAGCGTTTGTTAGAATTGGAATCAGGGAATGATGGGTCATACACATTGCTTTCAAACATATACGCCAATGCCAGTCGCTGGAAAGACGTAGCTAGGATTAGATATATGATGAAACGTAGTGGAATCAAGAAAAGACCTGGTTGCAGCTGGGTGCAAGGAAGGAAAGGTGTTGCAACCTTTTTTGTGGGAGACAGATCTCACCCACAGTCTCAACAGATATATGAAACACTTGCAGACTTGATTCACCGTATTAAAGCCATTGGGTATGTTCCTCAGACAAGTTTTGCTCTCCATGATGTTGATGATGAAGAAAAGGGTGACCTGCTTTCTGAACATAGTGAGAAGTTGGCTCTTGCCTATGCCATTCTAACATTGCCACCAGCAGCACCCATTAGAATAACCAAGAACTTACGTATCTGTGGTGATTGCCACACTGCCATAACCTACATATCCAAGATTATTGAAAATGAGATCATCCTGAGAGATTCAAGTCGCTTCCATCATTTCAGAAACGGATCCTGCTCATGTAAAGGCTACTGGTGACAATGGAATCAACTCATTCCATTTTATTTGTGACATTTTTGCTACGAGAGAGGTAATTATAGATGTACAATGGTCTTTTGTGTGATTAGAAGGAAACTGTTAGAATCAACCTCACAGTAGAAAATTTAGTAATTTATATGAATTCTTACATTCTAATTTTATCGTCGCCATTACACACGAAAATCTTTGTATTTAGATCTTCTTTCTTAGATAATAACCGCAGCCTTTGTGATTAGGATTTATTGTTTAATACCATATATCAGGGTTGTGTATTGAGATGGAAAATTTGATGTAAAGTGAAATTTTAAAAATATTAATCAAAGAAACTAATTTTGCTATAAGGAATATGAAATTCTAGAAAAATTGATATAAAGAGATAGAGAGAAATTAAAATATATAGAATAAATGGAGAAACACAAAATCAGAACTGATTT
>Ga0099825_1007458_pt1 | contig 13305 bp, 6 predicted proteins | sample SiratroredBW_FD_76838 | JGI IMG/M metagenome (GOLD analysis project Ga0099825, IMG submission 76838) | Root nodule microbial communities of legume samples collected from California, USA - Siratro red BW | ecosystem: Host-associated > Plants > Roots > Nodule | place: USA: California | collected... | reverse complement strand
ATTCTAAGTTTCTTTAAAGAATTTGTATTCTCACATTGAAAAGCAAGTTTGCGAAAAGACTTGAAAAGGGTTCAATTCACCCCCCCCCCCTCTTGAACTTAGGCCAAATACTTACTTTAACAAAACTCATTCCTAGAGAGGCGTTAAAACTTGAGCCTAAAGAGGTGTAGAATACTTGTCTTGGAGAGGAGTTAAAACTCATTCTAGTCAAAGTTCTTAAGTGGTTTGCTTAAGAGGAGGTACCCTAATTGTAGGGTGAACCAATATAAATTTGTATCTACTTCTCTCTACTCTATACTTTGTTATACCTTGCCTTTGATTTGGTTGTAATTAGCGATTTTGAGTTCATACTCTATGCAACCCCTTCTTCTAGAGCCAATTGCACCTTCAAAAGTTTCTTGGGTGAGTTTCTTTGAAAAACTTAGTCTAGGTGATGGTGTGTGCTGTTTGGTTGAGTTACTCTTTAGGGTTTTGGTGGTTCTTGACAAGATTTAGGTGGTGGAGAGTTAAGGGATAAAAGCTTAGCAAGAACATAAGAAAACTACACAAGAAATGGAATGAAAACAAGGTAGAAGATGGCGAAAAAAACATGAAAGGAAAAGGATAAGGTAAGGTGATTATTATCTCATTAAATGTACATAACTCTTAGGTTGAATAATACCCTTGGAATTCTCTTAGCACAACACTTTTGGATGGCTCTAATAAGGCAAAAGAAAAGAGAGACCACTTAGGATAAGTCAACTAAGCAAACAATACTCTCACTTAAGAAACTCAAAGGCTTTAAAAAGCTTAAATGAATTATATTCTCAAAGGTATCTTTTACATAAAAGGGTGGCCTCCTTTTATAGTCTAAGGAGCCAAACCCAAGCTACCCTAGATGGAGGCATGAGACTCCAATTTCAACATAGGCTCGTAGGTTTAGCCATTATGACCTAAGTTAGCCTTATTCTAATATCCAAACAAATTATTCTAAACTATACCTCTTCTAAAGTTGTTTTTGTCATTTGTGAGACTTTCTTTACATTCTTTTATTCTTTAACTTGTCTTCTTGATGAATCTTCTCTAAACTCTAATTTTATTTAAGACTTTGTTTTTAGGATCGCATCACAAAATTGCACGAGTCACTTCAGAAATGTAACACTAAAGAAATATGTTAATATAGGTCATTTTTTCCACATCTCACTAATTTCATAAAAGGCTTTTCCAATTTTCCAATTTCTTGAATTAATTATTTTCTAACAAATTATCTCAACGTATGGAGTGACTTAGCCAAGATTTTTTTTACTATTACAATACAAGAGTAGAGGATGAGGAAGCAACACAATGGTTGGACAACATCTCGATGGACACAATGGATACTTTCATGGGATAACGGATGATGCTAGGGACACATGACAACTAACTTGGCAGAGTCAATAAACTTTGTGCTCAAGAAGACAATTAATCTTCCAATTTCCTCTTTAGTGATGACAACATACCCCAACTATAATAAATTTCTCACAAACAGAGATAGGAAGGTAGCATCCATGATTATAGTTGGCCATGTATACTCGGAAATGGAGGCCAAGACATTAGAAGATACATAAACAAAGGAAAACCTTTGATAGAAAAAGCACAAAATTCCTAGTGGAGGGGATAGAAATTCTTGTGGAGGTTTGACTAATAGGGTGATTTGTAGTGAAGTTAGATGAACTGTTATGTGACTATAACAAGTTTCAAAAATTTCACTTGTCATTGTCACATGTGATTGTTGCATGCAAACACACATATCACGATTTTGTGATGTACAACACTCTCACCCTACTGTGACATCCCAAAATTATAAAAAATAAATAAATTAAGTTAATGAAATGTAAGGAATCTATTTTCTTATTGTAAGATTTTAAGCGGTATCTTGATTCAAAGAATATGAATGTTGAGAGAAACAAAAAAAAATCAGTTTAATAATATAAAAAAATTATTACAATTTATTAAAATATTAATTCTTCCGTAAATAAAAGAGAGATTTTGATTGTATTAGAAAACTATTATATAAATACTGAAAAATTTACTTTAAAATTTCTAATAAAAGAAAAGTAGGCGGAAACTTACATAGAAAGAGAATAGTGCAGGAAAAATAAAAACTTTAATTAAATATAAAGATATAGGAAATATATATAATTAGTATTACAACAATAAATATATATATATATATATATATATATATATATATATATTTATATATATGAAACATGATTTTTCTTTTTAAATCGAGAATTGTATAAAATCCCATAAAGAAGTTAATATAACTAATAAAATACCCAATTTTTCTTAAATTAAGAAGTGATTGCAACGATTACTGTAAAGAATATTTAATATTCAAAATATCATTACTTTTATTTACTATAAAGAAGTTAATATAACTAATAAAATACTCAATTTTCCTTAAATTGAGAAGGAATTGCAACCCAAACAATTACTATAAGAAACATTTAAAATTCAAAATATCATAAAACAATTGTGAATTGAGTAAGGAGTAAATAACTTATATGAGAGTAAGTAAAAACAATTCCTTGATAGATTGTTTTAATTTAGGATGCATCATAAATTAATTCAGGATTAATTTAATTCGGTTATAGACAGTGAAAATGGGCTATTCGACATTATAAAATTCTTACTACTACATTTTGTTACATAATTTTTTTACAATATATAACTAATTATTCCTAATACAGATTCATATATATATATATATATCACAAAAAAGTTTACATATCATACAAATTATTAAGCATGCTCAGCCTCATCACATGGGTGGTACAAACAAGTTTACTATTGAGTTGTTGTAGACTATAGGTGATATTCAAAACATAACCACCACAGGTCCTTCCAGTGTTAAAGGTACATCTTCAAAATTTGTGAACCCAAAAACTATATAGGCTACGCCCCTGAACGTAACTGAATTCTTTGTTACATTCGTCTTCCAATCATTTACAAGGAAGAAAGCTGAAATGTTTGTAGAGAAAGATAGCGTAAGATTTGGTGCATCCATTTATGTTGCTCTACCATACATTCATATTTAATGAAAAAAGAGAGACAGGGAAAGAAAAGTGAGATATACATACATTTTTAAAGAAATGTCTTTAAGAAATTCTAATTGTAAAATTTTAAGTCTATTAATATTATCAACTTCACTAAAATGAAACAGAAAAAAATCACAGTAAATCATCATATAAATCAGTGAACAACTTAGGATAAACGATAATAGTGAATAGTCAAGATAAATGAGCAATCAACTCAACCAATTAGTATATCACTTCGGCTTATTTGAAACTTCAAGGAACATGTCCTCCAGTCGCAAACTGCACCCAATAATCACATTACGATCATGGGTGTAAACAAACAAAACAATCATAGTATAGAGAATCATACGTTAAAACCATAATCTAAAAAAAAAAAAAAGAAATTGATAGAGAAGGATAGACATGAGGCTTAGGGATACCTCACTAAAAAAAATGTTTAATAAAGGTAATATGCATATCTCCTTTCCCTTACTTTTATTTTGGAATATTGAAAGAACTGGTGAAGAGTTGCGTGAACTGTGAGAGAATGCTTTGTGAGAGAAAGTTTACTTTTTTTTCTTTTCTTTTGGTATGAGTCTGGGTCCAACCTGCCTTATATAGAGAATGTTTGAATGTTTTCAATTAGGTTAAATTGAAGTAGATTTAATGGAACGAATCTCAACGTCGGTCATAATAAACGACATAAGTGCAGGTGAGTTGGCGCAATAGTTAAATGTGAGATAACATGCTCTTATCCTATTTAAACATGTTCTTATATGGCTATTTAATGCTTACAGTGATCCTTGAATTTATCTAAGTTGAATTTTTTTCTTTTATAAAATTTTATGTGTATTAAATTTCATTGTGAGCCCCTTGTTAGGTCCAAATTACTAATTTGTCCATTTGGTTCCATTTACTGTTTTGTCCTTCCAGATTACTGATGCAACATAAAAGTGGTACGGATAAAGCATAGTCGTAAGACTTATTGATGCGAAAAAACTTAAAGGTGTGATGTGGATAAGATTCTGAGAATGATGCAGAAAACCGTATTGCTAACAACCGTATTATTTAAATATAAGTAATTTTACAGAAATAATAATATTTATTCAAATTTTTCAGGATGTTACACCTACACATTGGAACAAGTAACTAAGGTTTATTAAAGAACTCAAGCATAAAGAATATTGACCAACTTACACTAAGTCAATTATGCACCCAAACCTAGAAATGAAAAGAACCTTAAAGGGTCAACTCAGCTCAAGTTGGATAAGATTTAAAATGGAAATTAGGGAATAACAAAAGTTATGCACAAAATTGTTCCTACTATTACACACTTGGTCAAATAAGAAAAACATATCTGCTCACGAGTTAACTTTACATAATGAATTCATATTGTTTTAAATTAATTTTTCTTCCACATTCCATGTTCACAATGATCACATCAATAAATTTTGAATTTATATCTTTCATACAATTATTATTTCTTATTTAATATGTTTATAGGAAATGAAATTTATATAGTGTAATAACATTTTAAGATTAAACTTATATTTTTAACACAAAACAATTTACATTCTTAACTTCATATTGGCACAACTTTAAAAGTAATTTTTATGGTATGGAATGAAACAACAACAAAAAATCCAATGTTATTTAAACCATAAACAGTTAATAACTATGTAAACATCTATCTTTTTCATGGCACATTAATCAAGAACATTGGCACAGTTTAGGAATCTCATCACTACCATTATTTTATGAACAATCTCCCATTTAATAAGGATTGAATCTTGTGATCCATTGTGCTATATTTGATCTATATTGTTTCTTTAAAAATGCACACGAATCATGCTTATCTATCACTCAACTAATTTTTTAACTATAAATTCAATCATCTAGGAAATTAATATTATCCATAAACTTTACCCTTCTCCCTAAACAAAGAAATTCACTCTTTTCTTCATAATATTCATCTTCATAAGGAGTAGTGTTTCATCATGGATACTAAGAATTATTTTAATTCTTAACTCATAATTGTGTTTGCAAATGACCAAGTAAAAAAAATGAGGAAAGTGTTCACTTTCGAGATACTTCTCCTAAATTATTTTGGATACCATATGATTGCACATTCTTTAATTTGAAGGAAAGTGTATGCATTGTTTTGCTTCTTCTTGGTGAGATAATATTGAAGAAGTTTTATACCTTAAGTTACAAGCAATCATTTAATTAGGTATGATGCTACCAAGATATTAACTAATGTCCATGTTGTGCTGAAGATTGCTTGAAAGTCTTAATTTCCTTTTAATACCGAGATTGAATTGTATGCTACATTTATAATATTTACTAAAGAAATTAAGATGCTTGAATCCACTTGCAACAAGCTCTTATTGCTTTCTCTAAAGTAATACTTCATTATAAAGGACTTATCTAAGGAATGCTCTTAATGAAAAGTCAAAAGGATTACAACCTCACGTTTAATTGTTAGAACTCTTAAATAATGATCACCCAACACAACTTTCACTCAACTATTTGATATGATTACTAAAGTCCTAGAATGTAGAAATCATAAATATACCTTATATATTACCTACCAACATTTGGCTTGAGTTGTTAATTACACAATTATCTACAACACACTAGAAGTCAAAACTAACAATTTGAATCTCTCTATAAAAACATTATTATAAAGATAGAAAAGTACGGAAAATACGAATATCAAGAAATAAAAAATTATTTAATTATGAAAAACGAAAAAAAAAATATACCTTCTTTCTTTGTGAGTATGTGAAGATTTGTGTAGAAAAGAGGATAAATATAATAAAATAATAATAAATTTAATAAATAATCAAATATTAATAAAAATAAAAATACTAATAATAAATTTATAAAATAATAATAAAGATAAGATAATTATAAATTTAAAATATTAATGATATTAATATAAAAACTAAAAATAATGATAAAATTATAAATAATAATTATGATAATAAAATAAAATTAAATAAAATTAAAAAAATTAAAATTAAAAAAATGATCAAAATAAATTTATAGAAAATAATAATATTATTAACAATAATAATTTAATTTTTATTTTAAAATATTAATAATCTTATAATGACATCAACTAAAAAAATAATAATTCATTAATCACACTTAACAAATTAATTATATTTAATATTAAATTAATTTTAACTGCAATTTCATCTATTAAAAAATTATTTTATCAATCACACACATCACATCACTCACAAATTTTTATAAGCTTTTTACTCAAAACTCTCTATTTTTCTCTTAATCCAAACAACCAAACTTTCTACCCATTTTTATATCAAATTCACTCTCTAATCCAAATAAAACCTAAAATTTATAATATAAAAATTATTAAGCAATGGAAAAAAGTTAAGCTCTTCATCCAGAAAAACTATGAACAAAATTAAAGTAGCTACCCATAAATATTAAACAAAATTTTAGCTACTCTTATTTAAAAATTTAAATATCTCTATATTTCAATGTTTCACCATAAAATATTATTTCATTATATTTTTATATTAATTTTAATATTACTACATCAATCTATTATACTTTAATAAACATATAATAAAACTTTTTTATGATAAATAACTCTTTTATATCAATTAATTTGTATTGATTATAATGTCAACCAAATTTTTAGAATTTTCCGTTTTATTAAATTTTTATATCAATAATTAATATTAATAAGAATTTATATTTAAAAAATCGTTAAACAACACGAATTAATACTCATTTGTATTAAAAAATTTATTTTATTGATTAAATTATTTTATTGAATTAATTATTTAAAATAAAAAATGTATAAATATAAAATTATTATTATTTATTAATTATTTTTTAAACTTTCCAAGTATTTAATAAAAATTTTACAAAATAGTTAAAAAAAAAACAGAATGTTACAAATTGAGAGATAATATAACATACACACCTTCCTCAAAACAAAACTATAAATTGTGCGCACTACGTTTGGGAGTGGGGACAGAGTGTGACAGAGACCCTACCATGCGAGATAACAACGTCTACAGACAAAAGCCACATAAATATTATATTAATAAGCATAAAATTTAGAGAGAGAAAGAAAGAGAGAGAGGGACAGAGAGAGAGAGCACTTTACCACTTTTATATGTTGCACGCATCCATCCACAGCAGAAAACACAAGGAGGACAAGGGTACTCCACAGACAAGAGAAAGAAAGAAAACCCCATTTAAAGCTTTTTTCATTTTGTACTGTGCACATCACAAGAAGAACAAAGATGGGTTTTTGAACCATCACATAAAAGAGAGAGAAACAAAAAAGAAGTAGGGATATTGGAGAAAAACAAGAAGAAGCTGTGCAAGTGGAAGAAGATGAAGGAGGAGAATGAATGAGGTGAGGTGTGTTTGTTATTGTTCTTGTTGTTGTTTGTTGTTTGTTGTTGCTGAAATGGGTTTGCCGAACTCAACTGCATGTATTTGACAACTAGGGTGTTAAAGCTCAGATCTTTGTCTTTTGTTCTCACCCCAAATTTCCTACTTGGTATTCTGAGGTCATCAATTTGTGAGTGAAACCCAATTTCGTGGTTTTTGTGGGGTGGAGTTTACTTTTGTACCAACTTGTTGGGGTTGATTTAGATGAAGGCCGTGCCCCTACCCTTTCAAGAATTTAGAGGGAACGGGGTGTTAGATTTTGCTTCTGGTGCTGTTGCTGTTTCAGATTCGGTGTTACTCCCACAGCAAGAGCAATTTCTGCAACGGTGGAATCCCCACAGGGAAAACTATTGCTATGTGGGCATTGAGCCCACTTCTGGTTTGGACCGCAAAAGGAAAGCAAGCCCTCCCACATCCTCCTCTACACTGTCTTCCTCACGCGGCAGCAGCGGCTGCGGTGGAGGCTGCGGCTCCACCGATAGCACCACCGGCGCTGGGGCAGCCAAGGTCTCAACTCAGAAGGAGAACAACCCACCTCAAGCAGGGTTAGAGGTTGGACCGGGAAGATGTGGGCTGGGAATGGAGGATTGGGAGACTGTGTTGTCTGAGTCATCAGGTCAAGATAATTCCATTTTGAAATTGATTATGGGGGACATTGAGGACCCTTCTGTGGGATTGACCAAGCTTTTGCAGGGTGGAAGCGCCTCTCAGGATGTTGGGTTCAATGGGGTTGGAGTTGGTTTTAGTTTGGTGGATCAAAGTTCTGTGCTTGATCCCATTCCCAGTGTCAACTTTGTGAGTAGCATTGACCCTTCTGGTCCTGGGAATTGTTCCGACTTCCCTTTCAATTCCCACAGTAATGTTAGCTCCAGTATTTCCAGAGTTGGTTCTGGTGTGAATCCACCAAACCCTGGCTTCCCTGATTCGGCTAGCAATCTCTCACCAGTTTCACTCCCTCAGGGTGTTTTTCAGCCACAACAACAACAGCATCCAGCAATAGAGCCTCTGGATGAGAAGCTGCAAGTTCTGAATCCCCAGTTTATTTTGAACCAAAATCAAACTCAGTTTATGGCAAACCCTTTGACTTATGCTCAGTTGCAAGAACATCATCAGCTTCTCCCACAGCCTCCGGCCAAACGCCTGAATTGTGGCCCAAATTATCAGGTTCCTAAGGCACCCTTCTTGGACTCTGGCCAAGAGCTGTTACTACGGAGGCAGCAACAGCAGCTTCAACTGCTCCCTCACCATCTGCTGCAGAGGCCATCCATGGTGGTGGCCCCAAAGCAGAAAATGGCGAGCCCCAGCGGTGAAGATTTGGCAACCCACCAGCTTCAACAGGCTATAACTGAACAGCTTTTCAAGACTGCAGAGCTGATCGATGCCGGTAATCTGGAACTCGCGCACGGGATATTGGCGCGGCTCAATCACCAACTTACCCCCTTTGGGAAGCCTTTTCAGAGGGCTGCTTTTTATTTCAAAGAGGCCTTGCAATTAGGACTTCATTCAAATGCCAACAACAGTTCTATGACCTTCTCACCCACTGCCCTTCTGCTCAAAATTGGTGCTTACAAATCATTCTCAGAAATCTCACCAGTTCTGCAGTTCGCCAATTTCACTTGTAATCAAGCACTGCTTGAAGCTGTGGAAGGGTTTGATCGCATTCACATAATAGATTTTGATATTGGATTTGGTGGGCAGTGGTCTTCTTTCATGCAAGAGTTAGCACTGAGAAATGGAGGTGCACCTGAACTCAGGATCACAGCATTTGTCTCACCCTCCCACCATGATGAAATTGAGCTCAGTTTCACTCAGGAGAATTTGAAGCAATATGCTGGCGAGATAAACATGTCCTTTGAGCTTGAGATTTTGAGCTTTGAATCTTTAAATTCTGCTTCCTGGCCCCAGCCACTTCGTGATTGTGAAGCTGTAGTGGTTAACATGCCTATTGGCTCATTCTCAAGCTACCCATCATATCTTCCTTTGGCCCTTCGCTTTGTGAAGCAGCTCATGCCAAAGATTGTGGTTACATTGGACAGAAGTTGTGATCGAACTGATGCACCATTTCCTCAGCATCTGATATTTGCACTTCAATCTTATTCGGGGCTGCTTGAATCACTTGATGCCGTTAATGTTCACCCAGATGTCCTTCAGATGATTGAGAAGTATTATCTTCAACCAGCAATGGAGAAACTTGTTTTGGGCCGACATGGTTTTCAAGAAAGAACACTTTCTTGGAAAAACCTTCTCTTGTCATCTGGGTTTTCACCATTGACCTTTAGTAACTTTACAGAATCTCAAGCAGAGTGTTTGGTGCAGAGGACTCCGGGTAAGGGATTCCATGTTGAGAAAAGACAATCATCCCTGGTTCTTTGCTGGCAAAGGAAGGATCTCATCTCAGTTGCAACCTGGAGATGCTGACGGGAGCCATTTCGCACCTTTGAACTACCAATTAATTTTTAAATTCAAAGGTGCTTCACAACTTACTGCTATTTATGATCTTTCTTGCTTCAATTTGCCTTGGCCATGGTTCTATGCTAATGAACTGTTTTTAGGATTTATTTTTCAGTAAAGCAAGTGAACATATTAATTAGCAACTGAATGCCAATTTATGAGTTCTGATATTTAGTGTATTTCTATAAATATGGGCATTTTATTTATGCATTTTGCCCCATTTTCATTGCCTAAAGTGCTGGACTTTCTTTGTATGCTTGACAAGTAACACTAATTATCCTGTAAAGTTGAGCCTTTGTTTGATCCTGATAAAGTCTCTCTTTCTCTCTATAGCACATGGTACTGGCTCAATTTGTTTTATGAGCACCCTATATTATTCACTGTGAATTCTTCTGTTAGTTTGGTAGTTTGCAAAATTTCCATTTGATATAGATTTTGTCTGCATACTTATTGTGGTTGCCGTACCATTCATCACAACTTAGTTATGAACCGACTGGTCTTGATATTTTAAGCAGAAAAGAAGGAATAAGTAATCTGCACAATTATGCTTCAAGTCTTTCAGTTTAAAGTTCACCAATAAATTTTGGGGACTCAGGCCCTCATTTGTGTATATTAGTGGTTCTATTCTCCATTTCATAGCATTAACACTTTTTCCATTTGCACTTGCATCATTACCCTTATGTCTCGTTACGAGCCTGCTACTTCAATCAAATGCCTTAATTTGTTTATTATTACTCAGTAAATCTGCACAAAGAAGTCATAGTTAATTGCCATTTGTCACGGCTGATCTCAGGAGATTGAAAACAAGTCTAGAAACTAGGGTAGTGCTTGGTTGCGGCAATACTTTTGGATCATCTTCTCTCTCATATCACGATGGAAAGAGTGAGGATCCCAAATCTATGCTAAAATCTAATTCAAAATGAATCTGATCTAAAATTCTGTTAACTGCTGGAGTATTGAATTCCTCGTTATTTTTACTTCACTTTTCCCATTTTGATTCGTTTGCTCTTATGAATAATCACGAAGGATAGCCTGAAATTTTTTGTAGGATCGTGTCACCTAAATTCTCTCAAACACATGTATCTATAGGGTATAACTAATCTTCATTTTATAATTCTCCTACGGTCAATCATAATGGGTTAAGTAAGTTGCTGGATTCATTCCTCCTTTATTAGTATTATGATTGTGATGATTATTTTTATTGTTATTATTAATATTAATAACATTATTATATATTTACGTCGCTGAATATTTAAGACATTGTGTATCATTTTATTTGGGCATGCCAACGCTTGTATTATAAATTTATAATAATACTTTGAACTAGAAGTTGTTCGACTAATTGTATTTTAATGAATCCCCTAATGAAATCACATGGGTCTAGTGTGACTGGACCCCACTTGAAATTAGTTTAAACTCTTCATTTAACTATGCTTTCATCAAACACAATCATAATATTTAATGATTGAGGCCATGTTGTTGCATGAGAGAGATGTTTGGCTTCTCATTGTGATTATAATTATTCTTGTCTTTAGTTTTTTTGAAAAAAAAGAAAGAATGAGAAACACGTCATTTTCCTGGACAATAAGGTACTTTGCTAGCCCAGAACAGATTTGCAAAATACATTTTTTAATACCCTCATTAATTTTGAGTACTGGATATAACCGAATATGGTATTTGTTATTGGACATTACTTGTTTTTCTTAAGCAGGTTGCAAATATTTTAACTATGGTTCACAAATAGAAGATGAATAGTGATTTTGTTAGCTATGCATAGCAGTGGTCCTTCTGAGAGGGCAGCACTGTGTGTCCCACGTAAAATAAATAAATAAAAGAAAATGGAGAGGACCACCCTTCAATCTTGGGCAAGTCACCAGTATAATAATTAAAAAGGGGGAATGGTGGTGGTGGGTTCCTTTATCAATTTGTTTCTTTCTCTCTTATTTATTTATTTTTTAAATAAAAGAAACATGGTGGATAATTAAAAGAGTGGTACATGAATAAAAAGAAATATGGATAATGACATGAAAGGAGAATAAAAGAAGGGTTGGCAATAGGGAAGAGTTATTCAAGGATTCGTTACATAAAGTTTGAAAGGAAAAAAAAAAATATTACGCTGTTTTTTTTTTTTATAACAGATATTAAAGTAGATTCAATGATAAAAGGTTCATCTTTTATTTTAATTTTAAGTTTGCTTAGGTTATGGCTTTCAAAAAACAAACGTTTGCTTATGATCTCTTGAATTTTAAAGGTTCTATTTAGTTTGTTAAAAATTTGGTTTTGCGTTATGGTGTCAATGTTGACCACGACACCTTTTTTGGTAGTTTGTTACATATCATTAAGTTAAAAAAATGAGTATGATAAATGCAAGAATTGACTAATTTAATTCATCGAATGAGGCGCACAAATTTTAATTTAACAACAATAACAAAATAATTCAATCTCGAAATAAATTAATGTTTTCACTTAATATATTTTCACTTTATGTCACGAGCTAAAAAATATTCATGTTTAAGATGATTTTGTGGAGATAAATATTAAATATCAGTATATTTTAATCTTATTTTTATTTATATTTGGATATTATTGTATTTTATGATACATTTTTCGTGTTTTTTTATTTTAGATTCAATTTTTATTATTTTTTATTATGATGTTACCTTTTTTTTTTCAATTTCTTTTGTTTATTTTATAGGAAAACTTGTCCCACGCACGGCTTTTGTTTCTGTTTTTGTTAAATATAGATTAGAAAAATAATTTGATTTATTATATTTGGATTATGAAATTCAGTATTAAATGGATGCTAATTATATTTATGGATTTTGTAATTCGTTATGCGAGTATTATATTTATAACAATTAAATCATACATTTAATAATGTGAAAGAAAGGACTAAAAAAAAGAAAATTAATCGTAAGATATTTTAAGGTTATGGTTTTAAAATATGAAATTATAATTTAAAGTTATTGAAACTAAAATTTCTAATATAATTATAAATTCAAAACATATTTTTGGACTGAATTTTTATTTCGCAAAGTAGAAATTTATTACATAAGAAAAAAACTATATTCATTGTAATACAATGATTTACTGGAGTAAGTTCACTTGGTAGGTATACATGGGTGTTAGGTTTTTTTTTTTTTTTTTTTTTTTTTTTTTTTAAAAAATTTTAAAAAAATTTTATTTAAAAATTTTTAATTAATCTTTTCGAAATATTTTTTTCTTTTTTGGCACTTTTTAATAATTTTTTTTATATAAATAAAAAAAAAAAAAAAAAAAAAAAAAAAAAAAAAAAAAAAATTTTTTTTTTTTATTAATATTTGGGGGTTTGTTTTTTTTTTTTTTTTTTTTTTTTTTATTTGATAAAGAAATT
>Ga0099825_1007457_pt1 | contig 13306 bp, 6 predicted proteins | sample SiratroredBW_FD_76838 | JGI IMG/M metagenome (GOLD analysis project Ga0099825, IMG submission 76838) | Root nodule microbial communities of legume samples collected from California, USA - Siratro red BW | ecosystem: Host-associated > Plants > Roots > Nodule | place: USA: California | collected... | reverse complement strand
TATATATATATATATATATATATATATATATATATATATAAACTTATATGGAGAGTTGGATTTGTATTATAAGTTTAATAGATTTTAAAACTACAAATGTTAATTTATTACTTTTTGAAGGTCAATTTTAATTAATATCTCAGCTAATTTATTATTAATTTTTAAATTTAAAGCATATTAGTCAATCAAGATGAGTTAATTTATTTTTGTTTTAAAATTTATTTAAACTGATAAAATATATTTTTAATATTAATTTAATTTGGGTTGGTTTGACCATACTAATTACAATAATTTAAAAAAAATGTTTTTTTTACAAAGTTTTCATCTTAAACAAAATAAAAAAAAAAAAAAAAAAAAAATTATAATAGATGAATGCAATAACTTTAAATAAAAGAAATGAGACGTGAATGAAGGAAATGAAATGTAAATGAAAATGAAAAGATGAGTGTGGATGAAAAAAAATATATATGAATAAAAGAGATAATAATGAATGAAGAAGATAAATATAAATAAGTAAAATAAGTGTGAATATGAGAGATGAATAAAATAATATTTATAGAATAATAATAACAAAAATTCTAGGTAAAAAGATTTATTATCTTTAAATATGTATTTTTAAATTAAAAATAATTTAGAGTTCCATTCTCATAAAGATACATGAATTCACAATATATAAATTAGGGTTAACTTAATCAATTCTAACTTAAATAAATATTAAAAATAATTAACGTTAATTAAAATAAATATTAAAAATATATTATTTGACACTAATTTAAATAAATAATAAAATAAATAAATTAAGATTGATATTAAATTCATTTATTTTTAATATTTATTTTAATATAATTTGTTTAAACCAGTCTTATGCTAAGTAGTTAATGTTAATTTAAGGTTGGTTAAAGCTATTTGAAAACTAATTTAATACTTTTTTTTATTATAATATGATGAATATTTATTTTAGTATAAAGCTGATCCAATTTAAAGGGCTAAAAATTAATATATTCAATAGTTAAATTGTAAGAGAAGACAATTTATAAATTTCACATATTTTAAGACTAAATTATAAACGCGCTAAATTTCATAATCAAATCAATACAAATTGTTTTATTTTTTCCCTTTTTTTCATCCTTTGGTCAGTTTCCTTCAACCCTTCCTCTATTTTCGGGTTCAAACTTTAATCATCTTCTCATATTGGAAGACTACTTAATCTTTAGATGTCCTTATTTGTCTTTATCCACCACTGCTTATCTATGTAACTTAATTCTCCTCTGCCCCCTGGTTTCCGGGAATCCCACAATCCAAAGTAGAAAGACAAGTTATACATGTCTTTTTTTTTCCTATGCTTTATCATTTACACAGTAAATTTCTCCTTATTTAATCATGCTAGTGAATATACATCCTGGTTTCTTTATATGAAAAAAGTGCAAATGAAAATTTACAACAAAAACTCGTGAGCTAACCATTATCAAGAATTTATTTTGTATTTTTATTATACAATATAGTTTACTTCTAGATTGAGTTTGATGCAACATAAACAAAATTTAAATTAGAATATATTAGTGTGTAAACTTTTAAACAATGATATATTGAAAATTACATTTAAATATCCACACAAATGACAATTTCATTTAACTCCTCAGTCATTAATTTATATTATAATAATATTATTGTAAAATTCTTGCCTTAGTTGTCAGGATATTATTTTTCATTTTTCTATTGTGATTTCCACAAGCCGAATGTTCTTCAGAAACAAAAGTCGATCGCATTTGCAAAACAAAGGCCATTAGTAATATAATTTAAAAAAAGAGCGTACACATTTGCACGTTATTACCAAATAAATGTTTAGATGAACGGGATAAATCTTATTAAAGTGACAACATACGAACTTCATAAAATATGCACCAAAAGAAACGGGAATGGGTACAAACGAGGGATATAAAATGTCAATATCTAAATTTATGTTTTGAGGGAAGGAACTCACATCTTGGTCACAAACTATATCTATCACCTTGGTTTTGGCACTTGTATGAATTGTAACCACACTATTATAGTAAGTCTATACGAGGCTAATTTGAGACTTCCCAGTACACTTTTATGACAAACTGATACTTTAAGGAGCTATCGCTACGCTTCCTCATAGATTTTACGACACAACATGATAAACGAAGAACATATTTTTGCTCACATTAATACTAATTACAACAGGTTCATTAAATAGATGCACAACTGCCTTCAGTGTCTGTTTTATGTATCGCTCGGTTTTCGGAATGACATCCAATCAACCCCTATCCCGAGTCAGCGAATCTCAGTTTCCAAGTCAAAAGTCTGCTTCTACGCAGAGAATGAAAATCATTTTCTATCCTCAGACTGCAATGTAATGATTTACCTGCTGAAATATTTAAGACAGGAAAAATACGGTGTTTCAAAGAAAAGCTGTATCATAAAGTCATAGCATCATAATGTAACTCAGGAGATTCTGAAAAGCTACCAGATTATGGAATATGGAAAGGTTTCAATGTTTTGGATGTTCTTTCATTTTAGTTCCCTTCAAATTCCTCTGCTGCTTGTGTCCATATGGAATAGGAAAGCGAAGCCTGTTTCTGGAAACACTCTTCTCAAATTTCAGATCTTCTCCTCTGATCATATAGATATTCCCTGTTTCTGGTATGGTTAGATCAGCTGGATTCCTGTTGACCATGCATGTGTTTCCAGAGATGATTTTACATGGCACTGGGGTTTCATGATTACCATTAACTTCCAATTTGCGCTGCAGTGATGCTTCTGTTTCATTATGAGCCCAGCTAATTTGCTTGCCAATTTTATTCTGCAGGGTAGAGATGGAGTTCTTCATCTTTTCTTTCTTTCCCGACTTAGTTGGATTTTGACCATTGAAACCAGTAGCTCTGACTAATTTCTTCTCATGCGGGGTCGATGAAGATGCACCAAAGGTTGGAGGGCCAACAAAACAGCCATGCTTATCTGATAAGAAACTTCTGCTGCAATAATCAGAAGATGGCCTTTTCACGGTACCAGGGGGCTTAGATGTACCAATCTCCAACTTTGTATTGGAGTCCCCAGGATAAGAGGGTCTTTTAAGCATTTGAGTACTGACACCAACATCAAAGGCCGTACGGGACTGCATGCCGGCATCCATAAGGCTGAGTAAATGCATGGCTGGTATTGTATCATTAGAATACAAATCAAGAGAACCCCTCAAATTTTGATGAGGCTCCATTCCACTATGTTTGCAAGGAAAGGAATATTCTCCATTCATCCTGCTGAAGGTTTCAGAACCAATATTCCTACTAAGCTTTTCTAGTCCAGCAGCATTCAGATTCATGTAGTTAAGATCAGTATCCCTCTTCGTGTTTTGCTTATGAAATGCACCAGATTGGAGAGAAGTTATGCTCATGTTACAACTAGGATGCTGAGAAGAAACAACCCTTTTGGGTAAATCATATCCTGGGGAAACATGATTTGGAGTCAAGGATGCCCAGATGCGAGAAGCTTCATCATCCTGATGTAAGATATTCTTATGTAAGCTACATCCTCCAGGGACTTGAAAAGTCACATTAGGGGATCCACGCTCTTCAAAACTCCCATTCAACCTGCAGTTTTGAGCACTACCAAGCTGAGTTGAACCAATAGCTGAAAACTGTAATCCACCTGATGGCTTCTTTTGGGACTGGGAAACTTCGAGTCCAAAGGGGGATTGAGGTGGGCAGAGATTATTCATACCCAAATTGTTTCCATCAAATGGAGTAAAGTAATGAACAGGCTTTCTTTTGCTAGGCTTCACATTCTCTCCTCTTGCCATCATGCTGTTTTTCTTATGTTTTCCCTGAGGTTTTTCCTTTTGGCCCTCTTTCAACAAGCTCATCTCCCCTTTTTTTTGTAAGGTAGAGCCACCTGCAATCTGTCCTTTCCTTCCAAGAGAGGATTTTTCTAATATTGAGCCTCTATTTTCGACATCAGGAAGACACCTCTCATACTGATTCTTTGCCAAGAGTTCCACAATTTCCATGGGTATATCATCTAGCATTCCCTGCTCAGACACCTCCAGGGTTTGTTCACTGTATCTTTTCATAAAACCTAGTTGGTCCACAGCTTCAATAGATTTTTGTGCGTTTCTTCCACCATTAGTTTCCTGCAAAAATAAATTATATTCTCAGAAAATTTAAACTTAAAAGATGCCAAAATGGTTCACAGTTAAAGAAAAAAAAAAAAAAAAAACATCGCAAGGGGATTTCTTGCCACTTACTTCACAATGAACTGCTTTGCCAGAAAGAGCATTGATAGGGTTCTTGGAAGGAATGCTTTGCCCTCCAAAGACATTAGTATCACTGTCTTTCCACTTAAGCTGTGGTACTTTGGACGTTCCATCTTGAAAAGGCAATGAGAAAGGTAGACGACTTTCAATCTGATGGATACATTTTTTGCTGTAAACATGTGTATCCACCAAATAATTGTTTAGAGAAAGATGAAGTCCCTCTTCCAGTCCTTTTCTATTTAGCACCCCTTGGGCAGAAGGAATTGGAACAGTTAAAGGCATAGTAGACCTGACCTTTTCCCCTGAATATGCACGGGAATCTTGTACAAGCATGTTATTTTTCTGCCAGGATAAAGAATCCAGCTCCGCGTCAGTTTGCAGCATTTTCCCCTTTGCTTTGGACAAATTGAATTCATTTTCTATTCTTAGGGAGTGGGGAGGAAAATTATCCGTCCCTTTCCCTGTGAATGCAAGAGGAGCTAATCTAGAAGAATTAGTTTTAGATGAATATGCATTTTCCGTGGTATCCATGGTTTCTACATTTTCTCTGTGCTGTCTTACAGGTTGCTCAGAAATCAAGCAATTATCTACACCTTGAATCCTTTTGTTTTTCTTCTTACTGATTATACGGCTTCTTTCACTTTCCGTCTTATTCCAGTGGCCCTTTGTGGAATCTTGTAAACCTAATCCCTTGGGTACATCTTTGAAATTGGATCTAGCATCCAAAAGAGTATCAGTTGCTTTTATAACTCCCTGTGAGTTCTGAACTTCATTTTCAACTCTCTGAAAACCCATGCTTGTAGGTCTCCGTACCTCATCCAGAGGAAACTTCCTTTTTCTACCCGGACCTGTGCTTGTCAAAGTCAAACCTCCTTGAATATCCACCTTTACAGGCAAAATTGATTGTGCCTGTGAAGCTGCAGAGGCATGGGAAGTACCGAGGTATACAGATTCCTTTATCGAGTTTTGCTCAGTCTTCAATTCACCATTGTCACTTAATAAGTCAGACATCAAGCGTACCTTCCGAGGCCTCCTACGAGATAAACCAGTGGACTTTTCTGAATGATGATCCTGAAAATCATTTTCAACTGTATTGTCTATGCTTCCTGCAGTTGCAGTATCATTACAAGCAACTAATTCAATGGGAGGTCCAGTTGGGTGATCGTCTGTATTGTTCACCTCCTCCATTACTGTTGCTCCTTTCCTAAAACCTGTGCAAGCTTTTATTAAATCACTCTGGGATTGATTGGCTGCAGGTATTCCTCCATTGCACATCTCAGAAGAGCTCTTCTCCGTGCATTTAAGATTGCTAGAAAGCCCGGGAAAAGAAACTTCATTGCCTTCATAGGCTGTATAAGGGAAAAACAACTTTTATGTAAATTACAGTCTTAGTAATCAAGAACATACTAAAATAATAAACATAAATCTGTCACTTATGTAATATAAAAGAATAAAGCAGTGCGGCTTGACTTGATTGTATTATCTCCCTTTCTGTTGAACCTACCTTTCTTAGTAGTGTGCACTTCTGGTGGGGTGAGGTCTGGATAATTTCTTTGTGATGGAACACTTGTCACTTGGTGGTTGAGATTATCCTCCAAGCCACTGTCAAGGTCTGGGGGACACAGAAAATCAAATGGCAAACTGAAAAATGATAAAGAAGATATATAGAACTGATATTCAAATTACCAATTATTCTGCTAGGTACAACTCCAGCTTTCTTGCCTTTCTCATTACTATTTGGCAAGTAATCATTGATGCAGCAGTTCAGGGCAGTATTAAGATCAATTTCTCTTCTCTCGACAGCATCAAGCATTGGATCTTGCTGAATACCAGACTTGAGAGCTTCATTATTGCAATTGCTACCAGATCTGCACTCAGTACTGCAACAATCCAAGTCTGTTTTTTGGTCTTCTTTATGGGTGTCTTTGGCAGCAATTTCTAGCGCAGAGTTTTGGCAACACCTACAACTATATTTTGGTGCATCTAATGGCAGAAACGACGGTTGTTTGTCAGACTCATGTACTGGAAATGGCCAACATATTTTCCAGTCTTTTTTGCGAATTTCAGACACATATCCACTGCACTAACAATAAAGTAAGTGTTAAGGATCCTGAAAGGGAACCAAGAGAAAGATTACTTATTCTAGATTTAAGAGATAATTTAATTTCAGTTTTCTTCTTTGGTTGATGAAAGAGTTCAATATAATACAAAACTTAGATGCACTTCCTTTGCGTTTGTTCATGTTGCTGACAAATCAGAATTGGAGTTAATCTTAATAATTTGCACAAAAAGATTTGCATTTAAGATTCACATATGTTACTGAGATAAAATTTCAATTTTGATTGAGGAACAATACCAAAACCACCTACGGGGAATTACATCTATGTTTTGAACTTCGATACATTCTTAAATCCACTAGAAGAGTAACACTTATCGATATAATTCTGTAAAATCTAAAACTCTATAGTTGGACATTCACCACCTATTTGATTCTTAATGAGATCTAATTGCCATGCATTAATTGATGGGCTTCGAACTTTAAGCTGCTCAATCAACTTTAAACTGCTACTACTAGCTGTAATAAACTTTACAGTGCTACTAGTTGCTATCATCTATTTTACACTGTTGTTGTACTATGGTGAACACAAATACATTAGGAATTTAGGATCTCGTCTAATAAGAACAAGATGTAGTAAACTGTAGACACCAATTACAAGATACTATGCACTAAGTGGATGGCAGAAAGAAGCTGTATAACACAAATTTGCTTCCCTCTCCTCCCCCTCATGACAAAATTAGTAGGACACTAAGAATATGTAGCATCAGGCCTACATACCGTATCGAGAAATGTTCACATTTGCCTGCATCCCTCTTGCGAGTAGACTCGGCAAGATCTATGGAGATTGAGTCAATGTGGATATACGACTCCATAAACTCAGTTACAGTATTTAAAACCACCTTGCAAATGATTTTCCACAGCTATGCATGCACATCCTCACAGTACAAGCAAGCAGCTAGAATCACAGATTAAATAGTATTTCCTGCCAACACAATTTAAACTTATTAAACTTGAGATGGAAACAAAGGATCAAACAATTAAGTCAAGGGACATCGTCAATCAAACGACAGTAACACAAGAAATGCAAGGAAAAACTAAAAACACTTCTTAATCAAGCTTTGTATAAAACTAGGGTTTATGCAAATCAGCTAACAGATGAAAAGGAAAACGAAGGCAAGCAAGGGCAAAGTCAACGAAAAAGTTATATACAACCAGCCACAACCTCATACACAACGATTAATCACATAAAATAACAACCTCCAACATTATGAAAGTTCCTAAACCCTAGTTTTCCACTCAATAAATCAACCACAAAGATGCTCGAAGTCAACAATTGAACATTTGAAACGCAACAGCACAGAAAAGAAGCCATCCCGCCCATACAATCACTTCAGACTAAAAATTCACACACCAAACAATACGATGCATCTCGCTAGGGCTTTTCTAAATCGACGGCAAAACTGGTAATCTTGCAGCGAAAATACTCAGTGTATGAATTAACGCGATGTTAGAAAAAAAACGCACATCATAAACGCATGCAAGGAGCTGAAACCAAACGACGAACGGAAGCCCAACAATCCACAAAAGCCTAAATCCTAGGGTTCACCGACCAACACAAATCACCTCTTGTCGAGAGATAAACGAAAATTAACGCGGCAAGAATTAACGAGCAACAAAAACGAGAGAGAGAAAAAAAATAAAAAAAAAAGCGTGAAATGGCAGCAATAAAGCGAGACGCAGAAAAAAAAAAGAAACGCAAAGCAAAGCAAAAGCTGAAGTGGACACACCATAAACAGTACAGTGACCTTAATATCTAAAACAAATCAAAACACGCTCATGAGCATCCAAGAACCGGTCCCCGATCAACACGGAATCAATCACCGAGTTGAAAACCGGGGGCGAAAAGGAATAATCTGGAGACGAAGGCCCACCCGAACTCACCTGCGGACCACCACACACGATCCCCCCATTTCCTCGCCGATTCGAAACGGCTCCGCGACGAAACCGCACCGAACGACAGCGCATTCAACGGCTAAGCTACCTGGCGCAGCTGGGAGCTCCGATTCCCTACCGTGCGAGCATAATTTGACTGAGAAGGACTCAGAAACCCTAGAGAGAGAGGGCTTTCGATTCTTTCGGATGAGAGAGAGTGTGCGCGAGTAAGAGAGAGAGTGAGTGAGAGAGAGAATTTTTATCTTCTTATCCTTGGAAGAAGGTGTGTTTGTTTTGCGTATTAAAAAACCCGTAGCGAGTCATGTTTATGTAGGATCCATATGCATAGAAATTGTAGATGTAGAGAGAGTGTATTAGGAGAGAGAAAGTTATACCCAATAACAAGCGAACACGTGGCGAGAATGTGCGGCTCTTATCGCTAACCATTTATAATGGGCTTTGTGGACGGCGAGGAAACCCTAGGCTGAAGGTGAAAAAAAAGCGGGTACAGTACTCGCGCGTGCGCTTCACGCTCTCCCTTTTTCTGCGTTTTCATTTATTAATTTGTGCCTGTCGTGTCATCCAAGGTTAAAAGTGCTGCTCATGCCCTTTGCACATTAAACGCTTCTCATTGGTGCGTGTCATGCACCGTGCCTATGAGAGGGTGGGATTGGGCACGGACTGGGACAATATTTGAAACCCTAAGTTTTTGTTTTTTATTTCCCTTTTTTTATTTAATAAATACGCAGCGTTTAAGTTTTAACCCTAAACATTTTGCAGCAGACACATCTCCACCCTGTCCCAAACCAGTAATGGTGTTGGTAGATGTAACGTTAGAGTTTGGCTTTTTGATTAAAAGAATGACTCCCTCAACTTACGTATTCAAATATGAAGAAGAAACTCGAAATTTCGGCATTTACTATATGCAATTTATAATGGGTACACGATGTTGTCCATAAATCATAAATACATAGTGACACGTTTCAAACTCATTTATAAAATTAACTATGACGTGAGATTTTTTTTAGTAAAACAATACGCTCTTTACATACATAATAAATAAGTGAATAATTGCAAAAACAAAAGTTAATTTTTATATCCATTTAGTCAGATTTAGTAGTAAAATTACTTCCACAATTAGTGTTTAAGTTTACTTTAAAATAATGCCTAAAAAGTGTTCAAATCAAGGAAACTTATTTAATGATGCGCAATTATTTATAGTGGGTCATAAGTAATATGAATTTTGATCTAGATTATAAATTATTTTGACAAAACTGTATCAATTATTTATGGAAAAGTGGTAAGAAACATGGTGATAAAATTTTTCAGCTTGAAGGTGAATATTTTGCCTTTACGGAACTGGAATAATTTAATCAGTTAAGATGCCGGTGATTTAATTTGTAAATGGCAGAGTGAGATTTAAAAAGAAAAACTAAATAATGTTAATTATTATTCCCACTAAATCAGAGACTAAAGAAATTCCAAGATTAGTTTTGATTCTTGAAATGACAAGTAGAAGAGTTAAAAATGATAGAAGCTATGAATCTGGAAATAAAAGTAACGTTTCCGAATTTCGGGCAATTCCATCTATATACGTCTCACTTTTCTTCCGAGGTTTCATTAATGTAGGCTGAATAGAGAGAACAACATTTCCTACAGAAAACACCTAGATCATAGTCTAGATTACCATTATTAAGTAAGGTCCTGTTTTATGCAATAGAGAAAAGGCATTTGCCACATGTATATATACGTGGACTTTACTTCACATCAAAGTTTTCTTCCAATACTGTTTTCCTACCAGATAAAGGAATAAACCCATGTTAATTTTTAGCAAAAATAAAGCTTATTAATTGTCATGCATAATTATATCTATCTTACATATTCCAGCCGCTAATAAGTGATTTTGTTTAAGATAAACATAATGAAGATTTATGTCAAAGAAACTGGACTCTATCTTACATTTTCAATCTTTCATATATATATATATATATATATATATATATATATATATATATATATATATATATATATATATGTATGTATGTATATGTATGTATGTATATGTATATATATGGTAGGGATAGCTTGACCTTCTAATATTGGGGGAGAGGGCCCTATGTGGCACCATGCATGTATATATATACCAATAAATAAATAATGATATAGGGAAGTGTCTGCATGACCCATGTGATCATATGAAATGAAACCAATAAAATTTAAGAAAGCTGTACAAAAATCACACTTGTCCAAAACCCTCTACCCACCTCACGTACCATCATCTTATTTTTACCCAAATAAAACGATCCATCCATATAACCCAAAAGTTCCATTTATTTTTTTCCTTCATAATAAAATGTACATTTATTTATTTATCAAAAATGTGGAATCTAGTGCTTTTCCTCGACCAACTTTAATGTGTACAACTTTGCATCTGATGATTCTCGTTTAACATCTCAATCTCTCTCTCTCTCACATATATATCCAAATTAATTAGTACAAGCTAGTTTAATCATATCAATCTAGCAATCTGACCTACAAAAAGAAAGTCGTTCTTCACGGAATATAAATATTGTTCTTAGAACTTGACGTTGATTATCAGTACTATGTAAGTACTGACACATTTGATTACATAAGGCATCTATACATAACTCAGATTCACTTATTCTTGGCTATCTAAGAACTCACTGTTACCTCCTCATCCTGGTATTATACCTGATAACAAACACTTCTAACTAATTCACTTACTTGCATATTATTATACAATTTAAAAAAGAACTTCTAGTTTAACCAACACGTATATATATATATATATATATATATATATATATATATATATATATATATTTATATATATATATATATATATATATATATATCACTTATCTATCACTTATCTAACAATAATTTGCTGTTATAGTTGGCCGTGGACAGGGTTTCTGATGAAACAATGGTCCAGTATGAAGTATGAACTATGCAGGATTCTCTCATAAATTGTTATTATATATATATAACAGATGACTCCATTATATCATTTGGCTGTGCATGTATGCTGATTACATAAAGCATATATGCAAGACAAACGAAGATTTTACTCAAGGATTACTCAATAGATGATAACATTTAATGTACAAAAAAAATGATGCGTCCTTCATTAGTTATTCTGCAGTAAAACTTGTATGTTTTGAAAGTCTGTGTGCTAAACTTTACCACCTATACTTGTGTGTGTACACACACAGACACACTAGGTTTTACTAACCCCACTTGTGATAATATTTCACTTCATTTGATGAGTTAACTATCACTTATGAGTTTGTAGCAGTTGTTTGTGATCTAATGGTTATTGGATTGGGTGAGATATAAGATAATTTAATACTTGGTCTTTCTACTTTATCTAATTTTGTCCAATGTTAAATTTTATTCCTGAACTACTATACAGGTCATAAAATTTATTCCCAAGAAATGCTAAAGCACAGTAAAATTATTATGACATCTTCTGTATTTATATGTACATACAGAAAGTCTGTCTGGGGCTAGCTAGCAAAATACAAATTAAGCTAGAGGTTCACAGACCCTCATTAATTAATTGATCCTAAAAAACTGAAGCATTTTTTTTTTTTCATTTTTAGGTTAAAATAGTGATTTCAAGATGAATAATTAATTTTAAACAAAGGAAATATAATTAGAAAGGGTAAAAAGGGTGATAAAATATATTATATATATAGAAATGTTGAATAGGCTTTTTTCTAAATTTCATTATCTGTCACGTCATTTTCATGTCTCTAATAATTCAGAAGGCTCTTATCTGATGAATTGCCAGTTTGTACCAGAGCTGAAGGGTACCTGCTCTTTGACAACATAGACTCGTAATACGACACACTTGGTTTTTATTGTGAGATACCCCTATTGGCCGTGTTTGTAAGTTGGTGGCTAAACTTTTCTCAGCACTTAAGATCCATCTGGTGTATTCAAAATAATTAACATTAACTGGATTGATTATTTAACTAATTAATCAGAAGGGGTGATTAATTTTTAGAAGAATTTGCCTATGTGGGATTTGTGTGGATGAAAGTGAAAGAGTGAGAAAAGGGGTAAAAAAGAGAATGTATATATATATGGGTAGCATGGATTAGGCATAAGTCATTAGCAAGAAAAAAAAAATTTGGTGATGAGTGATGAGAGGGAAAACTGGGATGAGTATGTTGTGTTGTGTTGAGGTGCAAGATGAGTGTGGGTGGGAAAGGGTTGATGGAAAGGACAGCACTAGTTGTGTTGTGTGTGTATTATATATATTTGTAAAAGTTACCTCTTGCCAATGCCGACTCAATGCGCATTTCAAGGCTTTTCAACCCTTCTTGTCCTAAACCACTTAAATGTTCATGCCTTACTTAATAGTATCATAAGTAGTTAGTAAGTTTTTTAATAATATGAAATACAATTATTTTGTAAATAGCATTAGTTATATATACATATATATATAAATGACATCATACATTATTCATGATGTGGTACGTTCTAACATTCATAATCAAAGGGTGAAGAATTTTTGTTCTCAAATTTTGAAACGCTTCAAAACTTAAAATTAGAAAAACAGTATTTTACTAACTAATTTCACAATGCTAAGATGAGTAAAGGTATGAAATGTTGCAGGAATGAGTGTGATTAATTTATTTATAGCATAGAACACTAATAGATGTAATTAATGATTAATGAAAAGATTGTATAATAATGAATGAAGATCTAGTAACAGGTTAAAAGGAACATCTTTAGGAAGACCTTGGTTTGAAAAGAACTATTCTAGATATTTATGTCTTCACTTGATTATTCATTATTCATTATATACAGTTGGCTGACTATTTAGGCATTGAAATATAAATTTTCAATATTATATTTTTTTATCGGCCAATTTAATTTTACATAAATCTCATTGTCATTTTTCTAAGGTGGTTCTTTATTTTTTCAAAAATTTAATATTATATTTTAATTATATATATATATATATATATATATATATATATATATATATATATATATATATATATATATAT
>Ga0099825_1007446_pt1 | contig 13322 bp, 8 predicted proteins | sample SiratroredBW_FD_76838 | JGI IMG/M metagenome (GOLD analysis project Ga0099825, IMG submission 76838) | Root nodule microbial communities of legume samples collected from California, USA - Siratro red BW | ecosystem: Host-associated > Plants > Roots > Nodule | place: USA: California | collected... | reverse complement strand
TTTTTTTTTTTTTTTTTTTTTTTTTTTTTTTTTTTTTTTTTTTTTTTTTTTTTTTTAAAAATTTTTTTTTTTTTTTTTTTTTTTTTAAATGAGCCAATATAGTTTCTACTTCCAAACTCCATTGACTTTGGTTGAACCACAAGTTTCATTAGTAAACTTCTTTTCAACTTTCAACTTAATTTTTCTAAAATGATGCTAAGATTTACGTGTAACAATAGTTTTTCAACTCTTCCTCTTTCTTCATCGAGAATCTTCTACACTCCTCAACATCGTTGATATTCCTAAACCACAATTTTGTTTTTATTGTCATCAATGTCCCCTTTCGTAATTCACTTTTTTGCCTTTTTTTTCATTTTCTCAAATTTTAATTTTACTATTATGTTTCCTAACTTTTTGTTTTAGAATTGCATGAATGAATCTCACAAGAGTTGTTTATCGCTTTACAACATGGAGGTGGATGTGTAGTATGGTAGTATCAACACCAATAAGTCTTCTAAAACAACCCATTACTATATCTAAACCATCAAGGATAAAAAAAAATAGCTTAAACTTCTGAAATGTGACATTCTTCTAGATGTAAATGAGTTAGGTGATGTTGGTAACGGAACCGAATAATAGAGAGAAAATGATGCAACTCTCTAATATTGGAGCCAAAAGGTTTCAAGAAAACGAAAAACAAAAATAAAAACAAAATAGAAAAAGAAATTGCATTCGATTATGGAAGTGTGATATGAAGTATAAGTGAAACCATTTGGAAAAACAAAAAGTATGATTGTGAATGATACATCATCCACCAAAGTTTCATATTTGTGTCATTGTGATCACATTTTTGTTATTGATTTGACAAAAAAAATACATTGACTCATTTTTCAAAAAAGTGAAGCAAATTTGAGAATATCAAAATAGTAGGACAAGTGAAAAAATCACGTAATAATGGGACAAAATAAGTTATTAAACATTAAAAATTTTAAAAAATTGTTAACCAACTTGCAAGTGTCTTAAATATAGTAGATTAGCTCGTTTTATCTCATATTTGACCAACTAGAAAGGAACATATTAACCTATTTTGTTACCTTTCAATAAATATGTCTTTTAAAAGTATTCATTTTCTTGCGACTTACAAAAAGAAAGATATATGTTAAATGATTTAAGCCATATGAAAAAAGTTATATGCAAATCAAACTTGAAATCTTTGAAAACTTTTATTTAGTTGATTCCATGTTTCTTTAAGGCTATCCTCATTTTCTTTCAAGTTTCTTAAAAGATAATTTTATTTTTCTTTCATTTCTAACTTACTAAATGTCTTATTTATTCTTTTCTCATAACTTTAGTCTTGGTATATTATTTTCTTGTTATATTCAAAAACATATTAATTTTCCTTATTAAGATGCTTATTCTTTTTATGTGTTTTCCTCAACTATAAAATGATTATCAGAGTTAGACATTTTATATAATCATATCACTAAAGTTTGAAATAACTATTCTTCCTCTTCATTTTAGCTTGTGTATTGTGATTTTACATTACGCATACACAAATTTCTTCAAAATATTTATAGGTATGAAATCATTATTTCATTTATCTTTTGATAACAAATTACATTAACTCAATGATGTTACTTAATTTAACACAATTACTTGTTGATTTGAGACACATATTCCAAAGCTTATTTCTTTCATAAATATTTTTCCTTATTTATTGTTTATGAATCCGTGTTTATTTTCTCCATATATTTCTAATTTAGAATATTTTTTTTTCTTACAGTGTAATCGAAGTTTACTATAATGGGAAAAGCTTCCTTGCCTAATGACGTGAAGACACTAGTTTTAGTTGGACGAACTGGTAATGGTAAAAGTGCAACAGGAAATAATATTCTTGGAAGGAAAGCATTCAAGTCAAAAAACAGTTCATCTGGTGTAACAAGTGTTTGTGAATTGCAAACAATTGCTATGAAAGATGGACCAACTATTAATGTTATTGACACCCCAGGTGAACTATTATCATAACTTGTCACTCACTATGTGATTGTACATTTGGTTTAAGTTAAATTTATGTCTTTATTCCTTTCACATTTTATAATACACAAAAACTTAACGCTTAAATACATATTTAATTTTGTAAAAGAAAATGACTTATCCTTTCAAAATTTATTATTACATGTTTTGGTCTTTGTCTTAATATTTTATTAGTAAAAATAGTTATTTTTCATCCTTACAAATATTATAACTTTTATTTCATATTCTAACAAAATGGTGAAATTTTGCTTATAATATTTGTAAATATGTTTTTATTTTTATTGCATGTATTTTTGTTCTGGTAAAATATAGTCATCTCCTTTTATATTCTAAAGATAAAAAAAGATAAATTATTAGAACTAAAATAAAGAACAATTATATTTAGAGGAAAAAATATATTTAATTATGAATTTAAAACTTAACAAATTTTGTAGGATTATTTGATGGAACTAATGATGCTGGAAAGGAAATAGTCAAATGTATTGATATGGCTAAAGATGGAATTCATGCTATTATTTTGGTGTTCTCCATTAGAACTCGTTTTTCTGAAGAAGAACAAGCTACTTTTCTTACCTTACAAGCTTTATTTGGACACAAAATTGTTGATTATATGCTTGTGGTCTTCACTGGAGGAGATGATCTAGAAGATAATGAGGAAACACTTGATGATTACTTAGGTTGCAATTGTCCACAACCTCTCCAGGTTTCTTATCATGATCACTTTGATCCACATATTCTTATATTGTTCTTATTATTCACAAATACAACTCTTATTATGATAAGAAGTGAAAGCTATAAATAAAAATAACTATATATTTTAAAATAAAAAATTAACATATATATATATATATATTAAACATATTAAATTTGATTATAATAATATAAAATATTATCTATTCGTCAAATATAATAGATAAACATATTTAATAGCACGAGACATAAAATGTTTATTCTTTGCTAATTAATATATGACTTTTAGTAAAATTTATATTATTCATTATGTTGAGAAAAGAAACACATTTTAACCTTAATTAAAATAAATATAGATTAATATAGACTTTATTTCTTAAACTTGGTAAACATTTAAATCATATTTTTATATTGAAATAAACACATAGTAATATATATATATATATATAATGATTATTGTTGTTATTTTTAATATAATTTCTTTTGATATGTTGGAATATAGATAACTTCTTTGTGTATTAAATTTATAGTTAAATAATATATTTTGTTGATTATGATGGAGGTTGAATATAATTGTAGGATATACTCACTTTATGTGGCAATCGTAAAGTACTTTTCAATAATAGAACTACGGATGAAAGTAAGCGATTGGAACAAGTTAATCAACTTCTCAATCTTGTGGATGAAATTATATTACATAATGGTAAACAACCATTTACAAATGAGTTGTTCAAAAGATTGAAGGTAAAATTTTGATGAACATGAAAGTCGTTAATAAATATTTAAGATTTTGATATAATATCAATGAGTTATGAGTTCATCAATTAATGTTGTAGGACAAAGCAACAGAGACTGAAAAGGCAGAAACATTGGGAATTAAAATGCAACTGCAGAAAAAATATGATGATGAACTTAAACGAATGACTGATATGGTACATTCTTATTATTATATCTTCTAATAATGATTTCTAAACATTTGATTGTAATTTTCTAAATCCTGAAGATTAAACATCACTTTCTTAATTTTATTTCTTCTACTTATAAATTTTTTTGAACATATATAGATTGAATCAAAGTTGAAGGAAGAAATTGGCAAGCTTATGAAAATGCTAGAAGAAGAGAAGGTTGCTAGACTTAGGGCTGAGGAAAATTACAAATCAATCCAATCTTCATCCAATAAAGAAATTCAAAATCTGAAATGGGAACTTCAAGTGGCAAATACCAGAAAAACAGGTGGGGGTAAGGGTGGGCGATGTGCCATTCTGTGATTGTAATACCTTCAAATATTTATGTTTTACCTTCATCATTCTAAGTGTTTGTATTTCTATATTTATGTCTAATACTCTTCCCATTGTTGTATATATTTACTAAGTATTCCTGTGGAACTAAATTATTTATTTGGTCATAATTCTTATATCATTATACTTATCTATTATTTCATATTCGTATTACTATATATGCTTTTATTAGACAATAATATTCTTTTTTTTTATTTTTTTCTCTTTTGGCTTTCATGCTTTCCATTTAATTTCATTTTATATATTTTTTTGTTTCAAATTTTTATGTACAAGATCTAATATTTATGGTGTTTATAAAAAAAAAACATATCTTTAAAAATGACTTTTTTCTAATATGCGTGAGATCATATATTTTTTAATTAAGACGTTTCCTTTATTGTCCTTGAAAATGTATTGCTACTTTCTCATTGTATCCTGATAGTTTGTAGTCACTACTATATTAATTGTCAAACTTACATATAACCTTCTTATATCCCCGAATAAAGTCATGTTGTAGTTAAAATACTTAAAAGTGAGAGTTAAAAATTTACTTTCCAACATGTATTAGGCTTAAGTTGTGAAATTGTCTCTTAAGTAATACATCCTTTTTGTTTGATCAATCTCCAATTGCTCGAAGGATAAGAACTTTAGAAAGAAAAAAAATTGTTTCAATATCTTCTCTCTTGAATAACCAATAGTCATGCTGAAAAAGGATCACTACTAAATCATATTGTTTAAGTATTAAATTATCATTTGACCAATGCAATGCTGTTTAAATTACAAACTTTCAGAAACTATCTTAAATTTACTTGCTACTTAAGTGATGAAAATCGTCTTAGTACGTATTTTGCTCAAACTTCAAGTCATAACTTGAACAATGAGAGAGTGACTAGAATGGTGTTTAAACAACAATGCTCTATCTCAATAATAATTGTCATAAATATCGCTTAGATGACCGACTAAGCGCTTAAGTGACGTATGTAAGAAAATAACAAACAATAGAATTCACATTTAGACACACCATCAAAATAACATAATTTTAATCTAAGTTCTAAACATCACTCTAAACTTGTTTTTCATTCCAACTTGCGAAAAATTGTATAAAAAAAAAGGAATATCCTCGTCACAATTCAAGTATTCTAAATTCATGAAAATATAAATACCAATACAAAATATGCAAAACAATTATGGTGAGAACAAAATATTTGACTTGGACTTTTCCTACATAATAATATGTGACTTGGACTTTTCCTACATTAATACAGGAAAACTTCATGATGCTTTGATTTGCATGATCTCATTCTACGATTTGTAAGATTCAAGGTGACATGGATTCTATTTTTATTGTAGTGTGAAACTCTTTTAACGTGATACATTGCATTGTTTTTCAAAACATAGATGAAGCCAAAAATAGGGTACTTTTTCCTACACTCCCATGTTTCTTCTTGCACCTCCATAGGTGTGTGTAAAAGACAAAATTGCCCTCAATCTCTGACATATCGTTCTACATCGTCGTTGGTCCTTGTCTCTTTATGTCATTGTCCCTCCAGTCAGGTCTTCTTCTAATCCTACATGTAGTCACTTCTGAATTATACAATCAGAATGAGTTTCAGATTGTATAATTAACTTCTCAAATCCATAATGCAGAATTTTTTAATGCAAAAATTAACTTTTGATTTGTACAATCTAAAAAACACTTTTAGATTACATAATTTAGGAATTGTTTTTAATAAAAAAAAAAGGATTTCTAGATTATATAATTTGAAAACTTTTTTCATTAAAAGAAATTACTTTGTGATCGTATAATCCAAAAGTAAAAAATGTTTATCGAATTGTGTAATCCAAAAATTAAAAGATTGCATAATCTAAAAATTATTTTTTTATATATAAAAAAAAAACTTTCAAGATTCCACGTTACGAAAGTCATTTTTTCATAAACTAGAAAAACAAAGTGAAAATTTTATATATTTATAAGGTATAAAGAAAAATCCCACACAAACATATTTGGATTCATATGAAAAAAACTGCAAAGATTAATAACAATATTTAATGACAAATCTTTTAAAAAAGGGAGAATAATAGAAATTTAACTAGATCAAATAAATTCAAAGTCCCTTTACAAAGGATGGATGAACTATTTACACTAGCAAGAACTAAAAGAAAAATAATTTCAAAGCTTAGTGATTAAAAATTGAAGAGAATTTAACTGAAGTACAGTTTAACCCGTGAAATGTCTAAATCTAAGTTTGAAGATAATTTTAACAAACTTGAAGACAGTAAAGAAAAATGAGTTCAATACGTAATACATGTGACTAAAATTTATTCGATGGATTGGTTAGATTTTAGCCTGAAAAGTCAACTAAGGAATTTTGTTACTTTTCATGAATTTTCATGCTTAATTTTAATTTAATAAATTTATGACTTTTTGACATCTATTAGGTTAAATTTTTAGGCTTAACCATTATGATTTTTAATAATTTTTAATAAAAAAATTATTTCAGATCAAAAGCTTTTTGGAATTTATTTCTCTTCTATGAATTGAATTAAAATGAAAAGTTTCTTTAATCTTGAATTAATGAACTAAATCCAATTTTATTATTTCAACATGTAGCGATCAAACTTATAACTTACTAATCACATCATATTCTTGAGTGTAATATTACTATTTTTCCACTAAGAAAATTTAAAAAAAATCCAAATCTGATATTATTTTGATACAATCCATTCGTTTTGAGTTATTTACAAAACAATTATAATTGGATTTGTTAAATGAATGTTTGAGTTGTTGTAAAAAGTAACATGGAACATATACTAAAATATCCATGTATACATCTAAGTTGCACTCAAAGGGGAATAGCATGGTACATCACTACCAACAACGTATAACTGAAAGTGACAAGTAGCTTCAACCGTTTAACCATATGTTATGAATTCAATCCCAAATCATATGTATAGAAAACATTAATGGTAAGTAGAAGAGTTAGTCTATTGATTGATACTATATTTCTTCGAGAGAATAATTTTCATGATATTTTACTGAAAATACCTCGTCAAGAATCATCTAAGACTGGTATAGAAACAGATGCTTCGATCCATAGAATCATTTTTCAAAATCTAGTACACACACCTTGTTTTGTGTTTTCAACTTGCCTTTTATTCTCATTCGACACCACTGGAACTATTCTTGCCACCAAGTAATATCGTAATAGTAAAATTGAAACATGAATAACATTATGAAGGAACTAAGCTTCAAAATCATGCAATGTAACAATCAATGCATTACAAGAACATAGATAACAAATTCTATGGTGACTCACATCCAACATCGTTAATCAAATTTAGTTCAACACACTAAACGGTTGGAAGAAACCAAAGGAAAAATAAAGGAATCATCATGCCTTCTTCCCCTCAGTTTCCCCTCTGCTTGTTGGTGACAGCATGGCATCACGCATTACAACTACAGAAAAGCATCTTTCTCAAGTAGCTTAAGGACATCATTTTGATTGTTTAGCTTCGCAACATCTATAGGAGTTTTCCCGTCCATATTCTGGAGAGTACTGCAAATTGAACAAGGAAGAACAATAAATTATTAAAACGAGTTAAGCACCAATAGTCACTACATGGTATTGTCAGCATTAGAATTAATATTTGATGGAAAAGACTACTTACACTGCAGCACCATTTTCAAGGAGAAGGGCCACACAGTCCTTTCTGCCATAACCAGCTGCGTAATGGAGAGCGGTGTTCTTATTCTTGTCCAAAGCATCCACTTTGGCTCCAGCCTCAAGGAGAACTTGAGCGCACTTCACCTGAAAGGATGTCAAGACTCTGTCAGCCAGGTATTAGAAAAAGCTCCTTAGAATCTACAAGAAAAACTCCTCATGAGCATTCCACTTAGCTTGGACACCAAGGGGAGAGGGAACTGAAGCACGGTAGAACCCAACTAGTAAGTACTATCCATTCACCGCTTACACTATTACCTCTCTCCACAACCACTTTGGTCATCTATGTCATTACCCCTCATGAACATACGTTGATTGAACCACACTTTCTGATTGATGACTAATAATAAAATATAATTATTTAATCCATATAGACCACCCCACTTAATGGGAAAAAATTTAGTGTAGTAAAAAAGAAAATTACAAGGTTAGTTGATAACCTATTCCTTTAAAAATTAAAGGAAGCCGTCCAATTCCTTCATTTCTGAGAGATAAAACTCCTTACAATAACCATGCAAAAACGACCATACCTAGGCTATCCCACAACAAAAACAATTAAGGGTAAAGAAATGCCCTTGAAATCATAAGCATTCTGCAAACAAGATGGACTCAGATCTTATCTTCATTTTCCTATTAACGTTTCCCTAAACAAATACTGACAACCAAGCAAAAATTAATGTATCACACTTAATAGATATTTGACAACACCCTGAGCCTCAATACATCCTTTATATCCTTCCCACCATGGTTCTAATCAAAGTCAAGGACACCACCCAATATCATAAGCAGAAATTCTGAGAAACAAAAGGAGTGATATAAAAGATGAGAAAATATTTACTACAATTATTAGCATACCTCGCCATATCCACAGGCAAAATGCAAAGCGGTCCTTCCTTCTGAATCTTCTTCATCCTTGTCAGCACCAGAGGCTAGTGCAGTTTTCAAGCCCTAAAGATATGTCTAAAATTTTAGCTCTCAAATATTTCAAAATCATACCGTATGACAATAAGGACAATGGCTGAATTTCACAAATATAACTAGTTAGCTTAGCATCCTAAACAACCCTTAATAAATGAATGCTCGAATTCAATTTAATCTTCTATTCCTAAAAAGTTAACAAAAGAAAAACACACAACCCTTGTATAAGAGCATACAAAACCTGTCCATGCAACTGCCATAATAAATGGCTAATTTCCATAAATTTTAAAAAGAAATCGTGCATAACTTATTTAAGTTTTAAAAATACTTTAATCCACCTTTTCTATAAATGATTTCACCATATCTAATTTATATTGTATAATTCAAAACCGTATAAGATGGATTGTTAAATTAATAAAAGAAAAAATCATAAGTAGAAAGATTTCAGAAGAAAGTGGAAATAAAATAACAGCAATAAAGTGATAACATCAAGGGCTGAAAGCTACCCAATATTTATACATCTATTAAAAGACTGAGAATTGCACCAAATCAACTAATCAAATTCAAAATCACTACAGATAGCCAGAGCCAATAAAATATCCTCACAAAATACAAGGTTTACACTCCTACTAACTGCATCGACCAACTAATAGCATAGATTACATGTTGCAACTTGCATCAGAAATAGCATCTTCACTTCTACCAAAAGGACTCATCCCAATCAACAACAAATCAATCTAAAGTCCATGGGCAACCCATAGTCCTTTAGCACAAAAAACTAGACAACCTACTCCATAAAGCCACTGAATTAAAATAATATCAGAACAGATGAGGATATAATTCTAAATAACAATAAAACCTAAAGCACATTTCCAGCAAAAGACATTTGTGTGACTGGCAAACTTGTGACAAGTGATGAAGAATATTTCTAAGCTCAGCTCTCCAAGAAAAAAAATATGAAGTTAGAAGGCTCTTACTTTCAACTTCCAAAGGAGTTTATTGTCCTTCATTGTATCGTCAGAATAACTTAAGTTTTCAATCACATACTAAATTCATGATTTCTTTCAAAAGAGAGAATTAAGAGCATATGCATGTAGATAATATTGCTATATCTCACCTCCACATCACCAACACTAGCAGTATGATGAACAATTGATTCATCTTCATTTCCCAAATCTTCTGTCTCATCTCCCCCAGAATTTTCAGCAGTGGCACCTACATCTCCAGAATTTGCAAGACCCATTGCTTGTCCCAACTTCCGCAAAACATCCTCATCATTCCAGTACCTAAAATAACGAGAACCACTTCAGAAGCTACTTGACATAACATATTATAGTAAAAAAAATATGGAAGCGTCAAAACAGTGAGACATCAAAAAAGTATTTTTAGCTTCTAAACCTCATCATAGCAGCAGGACCACCAGTTTCTATCTCCTCCAAAATATGTTTCAGTGATGGATCCTCCTTGATGCGTGCCATTCTTTCTTCAAGCTGGTCTTTATTTGATGGATTAGCAAAACTTTCAAGCATGGCAGACATAGATGGATCCTGCATAGACAGCATCTATATTCTATCAACAGGTAAAAGTTTTTCTAAATAAAAAATATAAAGGAAGAAATTTACAAAATACTGACCTGCATCAATGCATTACCCAGGCGCTCGGCCATGGTCATAAAATTAGGATTCTGCATAACCTGTTGCATGGTTGAAAAATATTGTTGGTTATCAAAGTTAGGAACGCCATCCTGTGGAGCTCCTTGAAAAGTTTTCTGAAGCTGTTCAGCCATCTGATTGAATGATGGATCTTGTGCTATCTGTTCAGCCAATTCCTTGATACTTGGATCCTGAGCATTTAACAATTAAGCATTAGTATGTCAATATGAAGAAATGTCACTATAGATTTGAAACTGAGAGCCAACTCCAAACATCTGACAAATAAGTTTCCCTTGAGTGAAAATAAAAAAAAAATAAGAAAAAGGAAGACAAGGATCAAACCATATAAAGAGCTCAAGAAACATTAAATTCCCTCACTTATACTCTTCAATATAATTATAACAGACATATACATAACAAAGTTAAGAAAAAACAGAGATACTGATTTACATTGAGCAGACCAGACATTCCTGAGAAATCAAAAGGGTTGGCTGGGAACCCAGTTGCAGGTCCAGAAGCAGCTCTTTGTCCTGCTGGAGCATCTTTAGATGATGTTTCGTCTTTGGAAGTTGTATTCTCTGCTTTACCAGCTTTGTCATCTAAGAAAATCTCAATACGTGTGAAACTAGGGCACTTTCAAGAGTTCAAAAAAACATTGCAGCTATGCTAAATCTCTAGCACTAAAGGTAGAAGAAATATAAACAATGGAGACAAAAGTAAAAACAAATTACACAAAGAATAAGTCAAACATAGAAGGCACCATTAAGCAGATAGCAAGCTCAAAGATTTAAATAACGGCTTCCTCTATGAGGAAATGGTAGTTAATCCAAAATCCCAAACCACGAGTTCGTGGCAACACAAGGAAATGGTAGTTAATCCAAAATCTCAAACCATGAATTAGTAGCAACAAGGTGAAGCACAGATTTACCCATGATGATAAGTGCAATCAGCATTCATTAAGCAAAACTTCATACAGCAAGTACTTTTATACAACAGTGCAACTTCAAATTACTAGAACATTATCCCTTATTCTTTGCAATGCCCACACACAAATCCAAACTTTTTTCCACCACCAAATAAGATGTAAGGAATCAGAAGGAACCCCAACTTGGTAGGCAACTTCCCCTTATTGTTCTGATTACACGGAAGAAGAATGAAAATAACAAGAAAGTAGCAAAATCATAAATTCAGACAAATAAATAAATAATTAACTTTATTCTGAGCATATCGCAACATTAAGAAAGCTTATTGAACTTAAAAAAATAAAACAAAAAAGTTAGAAAGAAAGCTCCGTGCAGTGTAACCAAAGAAAAGGATAAAGGGGCAAAATAAATTCGATGCACTTAATATTCACATTCGTACTTTATACATAAATATAGATATAAATTCACACACGAAAATAATTAAGTAACTTCGAAACAACAAACTCATGACATAAATTCGATTCAACAAGCAAAAGGCGTTAATAACCGAAGTCCACGTATCTCTTATGCGGTGCCAAACAAGCATCAATTGAGATCAAAACGGTAGTAGCAAACTTTGTTAATTTGGGGAAAATAATTTTTTTCAATACCAATCTAAAAAAGAAGCTAGATAAGACAAGCGCTGAATTTGCAGCAGATGGGGAAAAAAACCCTACAAAACAATAACCGCTCACCACATCTAGAAAAAAAAAAAACATACCAGCAGGAAAATCCTTTTTGGAATCTGAAGCCATGAGAGGAGAAATTAAGAAATTGCTGAAAGAAAAAACAGAGAAGCAAACTTTTAGGTTAGGACTAATAGTTGATTGGAGAATTGAGGGAAAATCGAAAATTGGAGAAGAAACCTAAGCGGAGAAAGGAGAACCTGAATCTGAGTATGTGAGAGAGAAGTGTGAGAGTGAGGAATGGATGAAGAGAAACACCGAAATGAAACGAAACCCTTTTTCTGATTTTCTTGCTGTTTATTTATTTGTAGGCTTGAGCCATAGGATTCAATCCCCACATCGAAAAGATGACGATAGAATACAATACAACACACAAATAATAGTGATATCTGTGGGCCCCCTCAATCCCCATCTTCCCAAATGAATGGCTCCCTCTGTTATGTGATATAGCCAATTTGCATTAACTTTTCCTATTTTAATAATAAAATATACACACCAAATTTTTCCTACATATTATTTTTTTTAAATTTATAGGTTCAATTTATTTATACATTTCTAAAGTTAAATAAAAGAACAGTATATACTATTATTCGTATTTATATATTAACCAACCTTTTTATTTATTATTATAAATTATAAATATAAAAAAATATTTAATGTTTTAAATGGATCGATGCTGTAGGTGGGACGGAACTAGAATCCAATACTTTGACTGAGAACACGTTTTCGAATTTTCGTCAGTATTAAAATATGGTTGAAAAAATTCTTAAAAAAAATTAAGTATCAACCAAATTGATAAATATTTTAAGGTGATGAGAAAATGTTCAAAATATAAAATATTTATTTTTTTATATTTGTAAGAAGTAAAGAAGCCGGACAGGAAAGTATATTGAACATGACTTTTCTATATTAATTTTCTTTATTTAATTTATTTTTTCATCCATCTTGTAAGAATAATTTGAAAGAAATTATATTTAAGTGATTAATTAATGTCTCAAGTGTTTTTATAATTTTATTTATTTATTTTGTGTTTAATTTTTAGTATTTATTTTAATATAGTCCTGATTATAGACTTGTGTATTTAAGTGTATGAATATTATAATTTAAAATTTATATTTTTATGATAGCTTAAACTTCTAAGTTGAGATGGTAATTGACACGGTAATAAAATATTTATCTTTTATATCTATTTTTATATTCGGTTACAATAAATATATTTATCCTCAGGCTAATACTTGTATTTTTGTTGTTTCAATTATTAATTAAAATATTTTTAAAAAATAAAAATCAAAGTAAAAAAGTTAACATAATATTATAATAGATTAAATTTCAAAAAAGACACACATTTTATTCCTTTTTAATGTTAAATATCAAGACAGAATATATGATTCTACATTTAAAA
>Ga0099825_1007445_pt1 | contig 13323 bp, 13 predicted proteins | sample SiratroredBW_FD_76838 | JGI IMG/M metagenome (GOLD analysis project Ga0099825, IMG submission 76838) | Root nodule microbial communities of legume samples collected from California, USA - Siratro red BW | ecosystem: Host-associated > Plants > Roots > Nodule | place: USA: California | collected... | reverse complement strand
AAAAAAATATAAAAAAAAAAAAATATATATATATATATATATATATATATATATATATATATATATATATATATATATATATATATATATTCCTCATACATTCCTGTCAATATATCGTGTTTTTATTATGTAAAATAAAATATTAATAACATATTTTGCAACACATTCCATATTACAATATGGATCACTAATTAAGGTTGATCCGTAATATAATTTTTAATAAAAGAAGATTATATTAGAAAAATAAAATATTAAAAACATTTATTATTATTTCTATTAACAGAAAGTTTTGCTATTACAAAATCATCATTTATTCGTATATTACTATGTTTTCTTTTTCTTATATGGCGTATATTACTATGTTACATGTGTATACATGTTTCTGCAGATGTACAAAACCGATGTTTAGATTCGGTGCCACGCCAACGCAACTAAAAAAGTGCAAGTTTCTAACGTCTCAACCCACCTAAGAGACAAGCGCATTCCACAAAACAAAAAAACAAACTCAAGTTTAAAATTGTGATATTCAGTTCCAAGTAGAGAAGAGGGACACGCTACTACACAATAACATCTTCATTCATTTTTCCACTTTTCATTGCAACCTTTTTCTGTCGATCATGTCTTAGGATGGCAATCTCACCATCACCCTGAAACCATTACTGTGAGCCACACTCATCATTGAGCCCTACCACAAAGAAAAAAGTAATCTTTATTACAAATCACAAGTCAGAAGACCAACTTTGTGGCTGATGGGTAGGAGGAGAATCCAACTGGTTGATGAGAAAAAGGATGGGTTTTTCTCTGTCAGCTGCTTGGGGTTCCAATCCGAAGATAGGTGCTACCAATTCGGAGGCTTGTTTGCCAGTGTTGGTCAGATGGGAATGGGGGTTGGCGTGCAACCTAGTGACCCTTCTGGTTCGAGCGAAAATGGTGGCACGAAGTTCCCCTTCAATGAACTGTTCATCAAGTACCAGGGAAAAGATGAGGTTGTTGAAGAAAGGGTTGATGGCAAGAAAAGAAAGGGTGGTGTTTCACTACGGTTTAAGATCAGAAGCCCTGCGCTGAGAAGGTTGTTTAGTGGGGCAATAGCTGGGGCCGTGTCTCGGACTGCGGTGGCACCTTTGGAGACTATAAGAACTCTTATGATGGTGGGGAATAGTGACCATTCCACCATTGAGATGTTCAACAATATCGTGAAAACTGATGGCTGGAAGGGCTTGTTTAGGGGTAATTTTGTTAATGTCATTCGGGTTGCGCCTAGCAAGGCCATTGAGGTAATGTATACGTGCTTCTCCAGCATCTTTTATCATTTATCACTGCATGATGGTTGATGCTTTGCTTGTTTTTGTCTCTCTTGGATTACTCGATTGATGTCATTTTATATCAATGTCCTCCACTTGTAATGATTCTATCTGCTATTTGATCATTGGTTTTGATACCAAGAGTGAGTTTTTTGTTTATTTTAGTTACTTTTTTCGTGGTTTGTGCATTTGTTTATATCATGGATCGGATTTTCAGCTGCTTTAAGGAGTGTTGGCATGATTCTTGAATTGCCAGTATTGGAAGTGTATGGTCTGGTTAATTTGATGAGAGGTTTCTTGGATAGGGAGGCTATGCTTTTTGAAGTACTCAGAACGTTTTTTTTTTGTTTCAGAAGTAGTTCCCAGGAATTAACGAATTAAGTGTTTCAAACCCTTTTATGGCCCAAAAATGGTTTCATTTTCTAGCTCTTTGAACCCTTTGACGTGCCCCAAATATCAATTTAATGCATCGTTTTATATTGAGAAAGAAAATGAGTGCGGGGATTATTAGGTATTTGCTTATTAGCCATCATATACAATTGTAAAGGTCATGATTGAACAGAAATACAAGTATAGAACACATGTTAATAGGTGGTTTATGTCACTTTATCCCTCAAACCCTTTTGTTTTCTGTTGTAAATTGTAATGTTTTCTAATTCAGGTGCAGTTGGTTTTTTCGCGGAAGAACCTCTCCTCTTAGGAGGCTCGTGTGCTAGACCACCTTTTAATTTTTTCATCGAGAGATCTACCCATTGAAACTATGTGCAACCATTTCTTTTCATGACAGTATATGCCTTCAACTGTTCGCTCCATAATTTTTTATGTAGTCTTTACTGAAAATGCTACTCTAAAGTGACAATGTCTGTAAAGTGTACAAGTATGGTTTTACCTTGAATTTTAGGTGAGTTAAGATTATAATTCACTTTAAATTAAATAACGGGTAAATACCCCCTTGTGAACTTTGGAGAAAAGTTTTCTTTAGATGTGTTTTTTCGTATATTAATCTACCATTTGGTCATGCTTCTTTCTCTGGAGTGATCTTCATGAAAAATAGTTTGGTTTTCAAATGCTTTTAAGTTTTATTCGAATGCATTTTTACATTTGCCTTACCCTTTTAATCCCTAATAGTTTTGTGACTTAATTTGCTTCAATGTATGTTGCTAAATGACCCTTCAGGTAAGTCAATGTGCAAGTATGCTTTAGTTTAATTTTGGCAAATTTCAGCGTGTGAACTTGTGAATTCAATTTTTTTGGAAGTCAGGCAAACCCTTGTATCCAAGGACTTTGACTCCCATACATCTTGTTTCTGAATTTGAAAACAAGTTATAATTTGATTTTATTTAGAACTCAAATTCTGTTCCCAAACCCTTCTAAAAGAAATGGGATTTTAATTTATTAGAAATTCAATCTTATGTTTGGACTTCATTGAAATGGGATTGATTTCATTACATTTTATTATTGGCTACTTAGTAAGAAAAAATGTTTGATGTAAATAATAGAATTTAAAATGATATTAATTCCCACCAAATGTTATCAATTTAGAAGGAAGAAAAAAGATGAAATCCACAACGAATCTGGATGTTTAACAGTTCTACGGATGCCAATTAGTTTGGCTTTTGATGACCATGGTTTTTAGTAACAGTTACTAGTTTCTTCATGGAATATTTTCTTTGATTATGCTCCAAGTGAATGAAGCATCACAAGCTTGAGTTATCTGATTTAGGGATACAATACTAATCCACACTCCTGCAAAATCCATTTTGGCACCGAAGGAGTATTCTACAGTGGCATGAAATCACATTTTAAAATCCCCAAGCTATAGAAACTTGACATTTATTTGCTTCACTTTCCTTCTCTGATTCGATTTTGCATGTACAACAAAGACAAAGATACTATCTGATTTTGCACAGAAAAACAAATCCCGTTTTGCTTGTTAATCTTCTGTTGGAAAATCTTACTGCCAGATGTAAAAAGCATTAAAAGTCTATCAGTTATCAAATGTACATGATAGTTTCTATGTATCTCAATACATTTTCACCCGTTGCTGCAGCTATTTACTTTCGATACAGTGAACAAGAACTTATCACCAAAGCCCGGGGAGCAATCGAAATTCCCAATTCCTGCATCATTGATTGCAGGTGCCTGTGCTGGAGTGACTTCAACTTTATGTACATATCCTCTTGAACTAGTCAAGACTCGACTAACTGTCCAGGTATGTACAGAAAAAAGATACAAAAAATGTTTGCTTTCCCATATACATGTTTTAGAAACTCAGCATTCTATGAGAAAATGAAAGAAAAAGTAAAACTTGATTGGTGTTTTGCAGAGAGATGTTTATAATGGTCTGCTTCATGCATTCTTGAAAATTATTCGAGAAGAGGGTCCTGCAGAACTTTACAGTGGCCTTGCAGCTAGTCTCATTGGAGTTGTCCCCTATGCTGCAGCCAATTACTATGCCTATGACACTTTAAAGAAAGCATACAAGAAAGTTTTTAAACAAGAGAAGGTGGGGAATATTGAGACCCTTTTGATCGGTTCGGTAGCTGGTGCTATTTCGAGTAGTTCAACTTTTCCACTGGAGGTAGCTCGCAAGCAAATGCAGCTTGGTAACCTCAGTGGAAGGCAAGTTTACAAGAATGTGTTTCATGCCCTTGCATGCATACTAGAACAAGAAGGGGTCCAAGGTTTATACAGAGGGCTGGTACCTAGTTGCATGAAGTTGATACCAGCTGCTGGAATCTCTTTCATGTGCTACGAAGCATGCAAGAGGATATTTCTAGAGAACGATGAGGAGGATTAGGATGTGCCAATAAAGTACTTTGTTTCCATTGAGGTCAAGAACAGCTTTGCTTTGTTCTTGCTTACTCCAATAACTTATTTTGATTTCTCTTATAGTATCGAATTTTCCGCCCCTCCACAAATCACATTTATATGCAATTGAGAATGGAATATTGGTTTTGTCCTTTTATATTTTTCCCATTTCATAGTCATCTTCATGGTCAAATCAAAATGTATTCTTGTCAGTTTTAAAAATCACTGATTATTGACCTATTTAAATGCGTTCATCTTCTAATGAAATCAATTGTTTTAGCATATGCAGCATTTCTGGTCTATGCTTCATAGCTGCGACATCATCGTAATTGATTATTGTCAATATCTGAATTCTGAGACAATCTCACTTTTGGCAGTTAAATTTCAAACAAAATGTAAGTGGAGCTAAACACAAACATTGGTAACCAATAATACTAAAATTGCGTTATGCAATCCTAGACAAATTGTGATTGCGACAAGCGAGTCCCTTTTCCCATAAAAACAGTTGCAGACCATAAATCTCCCTAACATATATTCCTGTCTCTATTATAACTATGATTCTTCCATTTTATTTTATTTTATTTTTCAATTTTAAAATCAAGCAAATTTTAAAATGATTCTTTTTCTAAAATTATTAAATACCAGAACAAATGCTTATCATTTCTGAATATAATAATATGATTCTTGAGAATATAAAGTTATACTGGCAATGAAATTTTTCCTGAAGCATTTTTAGAAGTGGCAGTCATCAATATGCTATAAACCCATCGAGTTGAGTTAAATTCTTGAAACTTGGACATGAATTGTAAAATAACTAATGATTTAAACTTCACTAATTTATTTAACCGAGTTTAATTCAAAACTTGAGTTTTATCTGTTAAAAAATATTAAGTTTGAGTTTGATTTGTTTAACTGATTTATAATTTGATTAATTTTGTTTTTATTAAAAAAGTTTAAATTATTTTTCAACTTTATCATCATAGGATCTAATTTTTTTCAGACTAATCTACTAATAAAAGAATATACATAAACTATTTTCTTAAAAAAATATTGATGTATTAAAAAATAGTGTTTTATACAAATATAGTTAAATATTAACTAATAAAACCTACATTTTGAAATATGTGTACTATATAACAAATTACTACGATATTTCTCTCTCTCTCTCTCTATATATATATATATATATATGGATGGTAACAATTAATTGAATATTATTTAATAATTTATTTTAAATATATTTTAAAATATGCTCAATAGCTTATAAATGCAAATTCATTTCACAGATAATATTGACTCAATTCACTTATTCACTTTTTAGGAAGAATATGCTCCTTTGTGGTACTCGCGCACACTATTTTTTCTTTTAAGTTTTAATTTAGCTTATTTAAATAACCCTGCTTGAAAAAATTTAATTTCAAAAACAAGTTCGAACTGGTAAATAATTAGCTGAATTCGAATAATTAGCTTCGCTCGTTTACATCTTTAGTCACCCATTCTTAAAACTTGTGATTTCCCCAGCAATTTTTCAACGTAACGAGTATGAGGTAAGCCAATGGTTTTTGTTGGGCTAAAATCTTAGAACTAAGGCATAAAGTAAACATTTTAAAGCGGCCAATCTACCTTGGCTTTCCAAACTGGTTGTTATACTGTTTCTTCTCATGGCCACAGTTTCTAATAATCGACCCCAGTATTCATGATATATAAATTACGTTGAGCCAACATCCCTATTATTCTTAATAATTTCAGCAAGCAATAGTGAATACAGGATTTATGATTATAAAATTAAAAGCATTTTTTATTAAAGTATAATACTTAATTATTTCTATCGCAATTTTTATAAACATTTATTCATCGATTCTTTTAGTAAAGACACACTGAACAGTATTTAGGTGTGCATGTGTTTTGCATATATTTTCACACACCCCTCAATTCTTCTGAAACAATGGCGTCTACTTAACAATTGTCATTCAGTATTTGCCTTTGGAGGTAGAGAACAACCAACAAATAAGAGGACATGTATAGGAATAAAAAACACAACACCTTGTTCGATTTCAATAAATATTCCCGTAAACAATTTATATTTTGTGGGAAAAAAATATAATGCATACACCTCAACATTACTATTCTTGTAAGGAACATGTAGATAAATAAACAATAGAAATACGAATGCTACAGAGAGGGTACATTCCCATCAATTTCAGGGGTTCAATTTTCCAAACAACTTTGATAGGCTGAAAATTCTTGGTATATACACGACAGCAACCTTGAGTGTCTCCAGACAAAAGGGAATACCAACAGAAAATGAATCTTTGTAAGAGAACTAACAGGTGATGCCACATTGACCATTGGTTAATCTGTTGGAGTCAGAGGTGAAGGGATCAATCCTCACCCACAGCAAGGAGAATATTGAAGCAAGAAGAACCGACCAGACAATAACAATGGTTGGGGTACGATTTTGCCTGCCCAAGAGACCCTTCAAGAATGGGTATAGATGGGCAATGACCCAGATAGCAAAGAACAGCTTGCCAAATAGTGGACCCCAAGACTGGTAACCACTGTTTATGGCATAGGACACACCAGCCACAATCCCTACCAAATTCACAATAAGCACCGTTGTAGGAGGGATGAGAAGTGATGTCCATTTAAACACATAAAGCTCGGCAAAGTCCCCATCCTCATCCGATGCCTTTGATGTAACAGTAAAATTTGTATCTATCCCAGCAAGCACTTTGAGAAGCCCCTGAAACACGGCAAAGAAATGTGCAGATGTCCCACCGATAACCCAGAATTGTTCATTTCTCCACCAGTCTTCTATGCCGACCCCACTCCACCTAAGCTCAAGAATTGAAGTAGTAAAAATGGAAACGAAGAGGAGAATGAACCACATGCTGGCAAAGTTGCTTATCTGCATAAGATTAATCAATTGTTATTGGACTTCCAAAATTTAAATAGTTCACATTGACAATTAGATCACATTAGGAATTATAAACTTGTCAGCAAAAAATGAGAGAAATCGTTTACCTCAGGAATAATAAATTTATTTGTGAGGAGACAAAATGCAGGAAGCACACAGTAAGCAATCAATGGGATTGAGGTAAAGGGGTAGACAATGGTGTTAATATAGGCAAGTCTCATCAGAGGCCTCAACCTTCCATTGTAGCCATACCACAAGGGACAATGCCTGCTTAGAAAAATCTCAATTGAACCCAATGCCCACCGAAGCACCTGATTGAGACGATCTGAAAGATTGATAGGTGCAGAACCCTTAAATGCTGGGCGAGGTGGCATGCAATAGATGGAAATCCAACCACGAGCATGCATCTTAAACCCAGTCAAGATATCTTCTGTCACCGAACCATAGATCCATCCAATCTGGTGAAGCCAGAAAACGTTTAATTAATATCTAAACAAGCTACTCATTAATGTTTCATCTCATATTTCTTCACACGAGAGGACAGGAAAAAAGAGCACAATGCTAAATTGACGTGCTCACCTCTTTGCCCCATTCAGTCTTGTCTTCATAACCACAGCTGATAACGTGGATTGCTTCCTTAAGAAGAGTTGCAGGGTTTGTTGAAGGTGGAATGCCACCCTGCTCCATGAAAGTGGCAGCAATAAAAACTGGAGACTGACCAAAACGCTTCTCCAAGCTCTTCTGAGACATAAGAAGTGACCTTTCATCATCATAACCTGAAAAGGGACATTACATATTACCAAGGATAAGATATTTGTTATCTTGTTTTCAGATAATTAAGCAACTACAGCAAATTAGAGAAAATTACCAGTAAAAATGATCGATAGGATACAGGTGACAATAAAAGTACATGAAATCAACATAAAAATCTACATGCATAAACAAGAGAGTTTTTCCATAGTAGCATACCTTCAACACCCTCCTCTATGTCTTCCATATTAAATATGGGAACTGTAGATTCGGTTCTGTTCATCGCCCTCTTCTTGTCAATGTACTTCTTATTCCCACCCCTTCCCTTCTTTCTAGAACCCCAACAACTCTTTACAATAATGTTAGGTTCCAAATCTTCCTCAGTCAGAACAGGATCATAACCATACAAAGCCTGCCTGTTGAAACAACAACCAGTTCCCACATAGACTGGACCCTGAATACCATCCTGACCTTTCATGTTGATCTGAAAGGTACAGAAAAGAAATGAAATTTAGCAGGCATTAGACAGCAATGCAAGCAGAAAATATTTTCGTTGTTGAAACATAATAAAATTACACAAATTAAAGTGAGACTTACATCAAAGAACACAATATTGCGATTGGCATATCGATCATGCAAGTCAATGCCATCAAACCTCTGAGGAAATTGCACATAGCATGTCTTCTTTCCAAGAACAGGATCCATCATGAAACACATGGCTTCTTTAAGAGCTTTGCTATTATTGAAATAGTGATCACAATCCACATTCAGAAGATATGCACCATTGGTCAAGACAGCAGAAACGCGAATCTGCACACAATGTAAACCAAGATTAGGTATGCTCAAAACATGTTTTTTCTGGTAAATAAAAACCTCAGCCATATCATACCCAAGCATTACACAGTAAATGAAAAGTATGTCTGGTTTGCAGAAGGAATCATAGTACTAATTTCCAGCATTAACTCTTACAAAATCCATATGATCAAATACCAACACTGTTCACATCCTAAAGCACATTAGAAAACTTGTCACCCAGTGGTTAGTGCATCATTGTGCCATGTTGAATCACAGCATCAGTTTGCAGGTTATTTTCAACATATATTAGTTCTGGCATAAGCATACAAGTAAAACTCACTGCTTCACATAAAAACCATAAACTTCAACGAGTGAAACAAGATGCGGATGAAAGCCATTAATAAAAGCATTAATCAGCAAATCCATAGAACATAAAATAAGAAGCTTCAGTATGACAAACCAATGCATTCATAGCTCCAGCCTTCTTGTGATGTTGGAAGCCTGGTCGCTTCTCACGAGAAACATAAACAAGTCTAGGAAGCTCATTTCCATCTGTATCCAGCCCTCCACTGTGACCTAAAAACACCTGCAGAAAACAAATATTAACAGCTTGAAAATATAAAAACTGCAAAAAGACTATACAAGCACTTTGGAGAAAAAGGTAATACCTGAATCATTCCAGGATGATCCCTAGGATTATTTCCAGGCCAAGGAGTTCCATCCTGCATTGTCCAACCTTCCTCTGGCATCTTCTGAGCTTTGGCTACAAGGGCATTGATCCGGACTTTGAATTCTTCATATTCTCTCTGATAAGAAGAAAATATTTATATTTAATTTCTAAAACTCGTGAACCATAAGGTAGGCCTCGGGTGGAGGGGAGTAAAGATGTTATATGCTCAAGTTATAGAACTGCATCCTTTGCTGGTGCATTGAAAATGTCTAGATATAAATATTTTAACTTGAAGAAAAAAATTGCCTCAAAGAACAACCTTCATTGATCGTCGCTCCTTCACAAATGAGGGTTGAATCTTGTCCTTCAAGTAATCAATCTTCTGGGCAAAATAAAACTCTGGGGCTCTTGGTTCAATATTGTGCTTTTTGCAGAAGGGCACCCATTTCTTTGCAAACTCAGCTGTTTCCGACAGTGCTTCAAATGTCAACATAGCTGAACCATCATCTGATACGTAGCAGGAAACTTTGTCCACAGGGTAATCAACAGAAAGTATAGACAACACCGTGTTTGCAGTTACAAGAGGTGGCTCTTTGAGGGGGTCCACTGTACTCACAAACACATCAACAGGATCTAGCTGTGATGGTTCTCCTTCACGATCATATCTAAAAGAATGCATGCTTCGATTAGCGACAGAAAAAGCCACATGATTGTTAAACCAAGACGCAAAAAGACCATCAAAAGGAGAATAAAATGAGCCATCCTGACCTTAAAGCGAGCCGTTCAAGATAAGTCTCACGATTAACTGGAGACCATTTTGGAAACTGATCCAGTATCCAAGATAAGGCAAACCAAATCTCACAAATAACTGATGTCAACCACAGTGGGTATGCATCTTTCACAGGGTGTGTTACACGATATTGTAAGAAGAAGCCAAGAATAATCAACCGGAGTACTATAACAACACGATAAGGTGTCAGCTGAGATGAAGGAATTGGCACCACACGACTCATAGGTTGTCGGGCATCGTCAACCCTGTCAGGAGAAAATAAATTTAACTTAAAATAGAAGAAATGAAAATCAAACTGCATAAATATTGAAAGCTTTTATATTCTGCCTGCAAATTATGAACTTAATTAAGAAAATCTAGACCTGTAACCATCTTCCCCCGAGCACACACACACACTTTAAAAAATAAAAATGCTGTGACACAACCACAAGTGAACTATTAATCTATTATATAACAACTGGAACTAAGTGCAATCTTCCATAAGGAAGAGAACGCGAATCACCTTTTAATGATCTTTTGAATGTTATCAAATAAAAAATAATGTGCCTAACCTACATTAGCAAAGATTTCTACAATACTTTCCAAGTTATGATCTATAATCATTAAACATCAATGAAAATGGTTCGAGTCGTTTACATTTGAAGTTCTTCTCCATTAGAACCAGTCCCTTCAACATCTCCTCCTTTCCCTTCAGCGTATCTACCGGTCATTTGTACCATATTTTTCTCCTGCTTGAGCTTCCAACCTTCAACCCTTTCTTTCCAGTCAACATTCCCCAGACCATAAGAATTTAAGTCCTTTGATGGGTCCACAATTCTTACAGGAACTGTTGTAATAACAAGATTTGGTGAATATAACTTTCATACTAACCATTAAGTATCGCATTGTAGCATCAGTTCTTTAACTCTATACCTGGTTGTCTTGGATCAATATAGGGGAGTGAGTGAACCTTTTCAGATGGGCCCAAAGGACCTGAAGTAGTTCGCACAGATTGAGTATCAGGTGTGGCACATGGAATCTCACCGGACATCTGACCATATTAAGTTAAAAAATGTGATCAGAAGATTTACATTACTCTCCAGCCGGCCATCAATAAAACAGAAGAAATGAAAACAAATGCATTATCCAGACAATTGCATCTCTCTCACTTCTCACACACTATATGCAGACAAAATCTAAAGTACAATCGGCATATAGAAACCATAAAATAGTGGAGAATATTATTACCGTTTGGCCATTGGTGAGGAGGGGAATTGGCTGTTGAGATTCACGTCTAGAAGACGATGAAAGGTCAGCATCTTCCTCCCACTGGCGCCTGGCCTTGGCTTTTCCCTGGGCATAATTGAACTCATTCTCTATGTCATCAGAGTCATCTTCATCTTCATCTCCCTCAACTCGAGGACTCCCTGATATTTCCACAATCACTCATTCAAATCAAGACTCAATCACAATAACACTCTCACCGAAAAAAAAAAAAAAAAACCAAAACAAAACAAAAGCTCACAAACCTCTGTGCCTCTTGTATCTGGTCTTGCACTGTGGACAAGACTGGTTCCCATCCTTTCGCTCGTATTCATAACAAGGACGACACACAGGGAAGGCGCACTCGTTGCAAGCAACAAACACATCACCAGTCGCAGTCAATCCAACAGTATCACCGCAAATTTGACAGATTTGCCCATTCAAGCTCTTCAGGGGTTTAGACTGCAGATTAAGAGCGTTACACTAAGTGAGAATTATCCAATTTCTTAATTAATTAAATAAAACACGAAGATCGAACTAAGTAACGCCATAGAACTCCAAATGAAAAACAGATCTGAGGCAGAAGTATAAAACGAGAACAACATTGTCAGGGAAGTGTGAGAGTTAACTAACCCCGCTGTCAGAAGAATCGTGGCGAATCCGGACGAGCTCGTTCCGTTTGTGCGAGCCAGCGACCATTCCCGCACTCGCTTCCATCTTCACAGAGAAAATGCTTCAGATCGAAGATCGCGACAGAGCAGAGAGAGATCAATTTGGAAGCAAAAGCAAAGCGTGATAATCTTCGCCCATTCAATACGCCATCTCTCTCTTCACTGAAGACTACAGCTAGCTAAGCTTCCAACACGCTCTCACTCTCAGTTTTATGGTTATTACTTTACCGGATAAACCCTTTCCCGGTGCCTTCCCAAGCCGCTTAAGCTCTGGCTCTTGAGCTTCGGCTCAGTCGTTACATTAGCCTCTTCTCGAAGACCCAATCACATGCTGACACCTGTTAACCGCTTGAAAAAGACACGGAGCGATGAGAAGTTTGGCATGTGGAATATTTCTTGAAGTGGCACCAGGCTGTCCAAGTTAGTACCGGGTGCTTCCGGTTTTCCCTCCACCGGCTGTCGGTGCCACGCCATTGACAAATGTGCTCCATCATCCACCAAATTACAGATCTGCCCTGTTACAAATATAATAACTGGACCGTTACAACTAACACTGATTAATTTGTTGTCAATTTCTTGTAATAATACTGCAAGTTACCGACAAAATACAATATGTGTCTAGCGAAATTATATTTTTAATTCACTTTAATCATATATAAATTTTACTAAATTATATATACAATATATATAATTTATTTTAAGTTTGAAAAACAAAATTAAGAAAAAAGACATATTTATTTCTCTAAAAATGTTTGTTCCTGTCCGGTTAAAAATAAAGATATATATTATATAATAAGGGTGTTGAATGAATGCTGCTAGGAAATTTTGGAGTTGGGACAGAACATTGGGTAAAACATCGTTTTCCGGTTTCTATTGGCAATTGCACTTTACACTAATTCAGAAAGAACTTACACATTTAAAAATATGTCCATTGCAAGCATATGTAGGATTACAATAATACTATAAATTACATAGGTCAGAAGTAGTTGCGCAATTTATATCATTGCATTAATAATTGTAATCAATAATTTCTTTTAATAAATGAATATTTATTTATGTCTTGAAATATTCACTTATTATCTTGATCCAATTATGGTTAGGATCTTATATAGTAAAAAATAAATAAAGGAATTAAGTTAAAAAAGTGTTTTTTTAATAAAATATAAATATAAAACTTTAGATACAACTTCCAGGATTCAAATTGCATACGGGTCTATGATATGAACTACAAATAATCTTTAACAAAATATATATATATATATATATATATATATATATATATATATATATATATATATATATATATATATAAAAAAATTAATTATTTATTTTTTTTTTATATATAAATAAAATTTATATATATATTAATTTTTTTT
>Ga0099825_1007443_pt1 | contig 13325 bp, 4 predicted proteins | sample SiratroredBW_FD_76838 | JGI IMG/M metagenome (GOLD analysis project Ga0099825, IMG submission 76838) | Root nodule microbial communities of legume samples collected from California, USA - Siratro red BW | ecosystem: Host-associated > Plants > Roots > Nodule | place: USA: California | collected... | reverse complement strand
TTTTATGGTATGGATCATGAAGACCTACACCTTTTATGAATAATGTGGCTTAGTTGGTGTTATGGGAGCAGATGAGGAGGCATTGTTTATGGGGTTGTTTTCATTCTCGCTTACTAGAAAGGCTAAGACATGTCTTCAATCTCCACCCAACCAAACGCTAACAGGTTGGAAAGATGTGGAAACCAAGTTTAGCTTGTTTCTTATCACCACCAAAGAATACTGAAGCGAAGGTGGTTATAGCCACATTTATACAAGGTGTTAATGAACCATTGCGTGAAGCCTAGGAGAGATCCAAGACATTTTTCAGAAAGTTTCCTAGTCATGGGTTTGAAGTGGAGATGCAAGTGTAGGCATTTTGTAGTGGACTTCAATCGCAGACACAGATAATATTGTATGCCTCTTTGAGTAGTTTAATTTTATAAAAGATTGTAGAGGAAGCCATCCCCATAATTGAGTCCATGACTTCTACTAATTTGTGAAGCCATCATGGGAGGACACTTATGTAAAAGAAAGGAGGGTTGGAGTTGAATTCACAAGATGCTATTTTGACTTAGCACAAAAATCTATATGAACAGGTTGAAGTTCCCAATCAGCAAATGGCGAAGTTGCCTCAACAGTTACAAGCCATACAAGCTGCATCAGTCTGAACCCAACCAGTTCTAAGTTTAACTTTTGCAGAGAGAACCATTTTAATGGATACTGCCAAGTTCTAAGCAGTTCCCAAAATCTAGAGGTCAATCTAATGGGAACCAAGGATGCCAACAATTCTCCAACAAACTTTTGCCCATTTCTTCCAATCAAGGGTGGAAACAAAGCAAAACTAATTTTGGTGAAAAACAAGATGGAGCATCGGGTAGTGGATCCCACCAACAATAATACGCATTGTTATATGAGCTAGTTAACAAGCTGGAAGAGAGCTTACAACAATTCATGAAATTGTCTATCCAAAATCATAAAAATATAGATGCACTTTGAAGAATTTGGTGGTCCAAATGGACCAATAATGGTGGATCAGTCTCGAGGAATATTCTTTATAAATACTTAGGTGAATCCCAATGAGCAATGGAAAGCTATTATCACAAGAAGTGGGAAAAAGGTAGGGTGCACTGATGGAGAAAGAGAAGTGGTGGCTAGAGTGAGTTAATTTAGGAGAAAAATAAAAATTGAGTGAAGAGATTGTGATAGAAGAGAATAAAAATAACAATGATTAAATAAAGAAATTTATAAAGAAAATAAGAAAAAAGAAAAAAAAAACGAGAGAGGAGTTTAGAATTCCACTAGAGAAGAAGCTTCCTTATTCCCTTATACCTTCAAAACAAGATAAGGAAGGACAATTTTCTAGATTCAGAGAGGTTTTTAAGGAGTTGTATATCACTGTACCTTTTACAGAGGCTTTAAGGCAAATGTCTATGCATGCCAGGCTTCAGAACTTCCTTTTATAGTTGCATATCATTGTACCTTATTGAAGGATAAGGTGACAAAGAATAGGATGTTTATTGAAGAAGTTACCATTAAGTTGGAGGCTGGCTCTAGAATAATCATTCAGAAATCCTTGCCCCTCAAGTCTATAGATCCTAAGAGTTTTACTATTCCAGTAACCATAGGTGAGTCACTCGTGAGGGAAACTTTGTTGGATTTGGGGGCTATCATCAATCAAATGCCCCTATCTATGATGAAGAGAATTGTTAACCTGAAGGTTGACCTACCAAAATCACATTGCAGCTTGCTAAGAGATATATCAAGTACCCTGATGGGATGATCGAAGATGTGTTGGTGAATGTGGGAAATTCATTTTTTCAGTTGACTTTGTGTTGATGGATATGGATGAAGATGAAGATATGTCGTTAATTCCTGGGAGACCTTTCATGAAGACTGTTAAAGTCATTATTGATGTGGATGATAGAAAGATGAAAGTGAGATCATAGGATGATGAAGTTACTTTGGATGTTTCTGTGGCTCCAAAAGAATGTTAGAGAGTAGAAGCTCATCCTGTGACAAAGAAGAAAGAACACAACTCAAGTGTGTGGAAGAAAGTTATTAGATATTTTAAGTAAACATAACTACAATTTATAAACATTATTCAAAGCTGAGAAGGTTTATCCAAAGTTGAAGAAAGGGGAAGTGAGACTTGGAAAACTCATCATATTTGACAATTCACAAATGAAGAGTTTCTTCAAAAGATGAAGAGATAAATGGGCAAACCTTTAGGTGATAAAAAAGGTTAAAGCTGATAAAAAAATTGAACTACATAGTCCATACTCCAGAAAGACAAAGATGGTTACTAGGGAGATTTGCATCCCAAGTTTCCTTTACCTTGGTTAAACTACTGTCACTCTCGAAACGTTAAACACACAATTTCTTTGTGTGGTTTTACTCTAGATTGTTAACTATATTTTGTTTAATTGTGATTTATGGTGTAATTATGTGAATCAAGAATTGTTAGAGGATAAAAAGTTCAAGCTCGAATCAGGTAGTTGAGCCATGTGAATTTTGAGCAATTTTGTTCTCAAGAGTGGCTAAGTTGGACACATATCATACTGATCCCCATCCATTTTGGATTATTTGGTCTCAGATTAGGCATGGGTTGGTACACCTTACCTGAGCTCGACTCCAGTTAGAAATTTAGTAGGCCTTGTTTGAAAACCCTAACCCAACTTAGGCATCCTCACAATTTCTCTAAACACTATAGTGTTGTGCTTCACCTCTCACATTTGCACTAGTTGAGCATCATTATTGAGTGATTTGGAGTTTTCAACATTTCTGAACTTTTACATTTGCATTCTACATCATAGGTAAGTTTGTTTTGATTTCATTTTTTCATTTATTTGAATTACGGGTTATTTTGAATTAGTGTGTTGTGTTTAGCCGGTTCTAAAGTTAGTATATAACTAGTTTTAGGATTTGATTTTCTGGTATTGCATTGTGATTTTTTTTTGTAATTGCTTGGGTAATTTTGACAGTTAAAACTGGGTATTCTTGAAAAATTTATTCATTTCGCCTAGCTTAGCTCATGGAGCCTAACGCCGCCACCCGAAAAATTAAAGTTCGTTGTTCAAGCCCGGCGCAGATACACTGGGCCCAACTTAGTTCAACATATTTGTTTCTAGTAGTCTCCTAATTTTAATTATTCTCTGGTTCTTGTAATACCCTAGAAAATATCTTTAGAATATAACATATTAGAACCTAGAATTTAGCTTCGGATATAAATAAGATGAAACTAAATATTTTATTATTAAAGATAAAAGTCCAATAAAATAGAAAATATAAGTATTCAATTTTTATTTTTATAACAAAAACTACCATCTCTCTATAAGAAGGCGGTTCTTTTCCTTTTCTCTAAAATTTTATCATCTTTTCTTATCAAACTGACGACCAGAGGTCACTCTTTAGTTCTTAGCATGGGAGTAGAGCAATATTGTTTGATCAGATTCTTGAATACAGTAAGTTCATTGTCTACACATCTTCCTTAAAGTTAGTTTTTGGTCAATTCAGTTCTTGGTAGGGGTATTTTGTTTGTGCTCTATAAGGCATCAGAATGAGTTCTGATTGATCCATTATTCTAGTAGTGTAGTCTGATGATTGATTAGAAGCTCTTGGTGCAGGTTAAGTTGCCTGTGATTTTAGGTCTTAGGAACTCCTTTAGGTGTCTCTACTTTGTACAGGTAAGGGAAGGTAGTTTGAATATTTTTAATAGATACTCTAAATACTTGTTTTATTAAGTATGAATTGAATGAATTTGAATTAAATTGAATGAATGTTTATGCATGGTATGATATAGTATCGATATTTGTGAATGATATGGAATGACGATCGATACATAATATCTTCAGGAAAGGAAATACCCATGTTGAGAATGTTAGAATGTTCATTGTCTGGGGATTTGATCAATAAGGAGGTATCCTGACTCTACTAGTTCATTGGAATCATGTAGATGAAGATTATTAGGTGGTGAGAGTCAAAAGAGGTTCTTATGGTCATGTCTGAGGTTTGAAATATGTTTGATCGAAATATGACATTTGGATTAACCCTGTGCATATGGAAATTGTATTTGATGTTTAAAATAAGAACTTATCAGAATAAACTGTATCGAAGTTTGAAATAGGAACTGATCGAACTAGAAGGAAGAGTATATGCTAAGTGCAAATTTCTGAGTCTAACTCAATGCACTAGTTTTCTGAAAGTAGATAGTCAAGTGTCTTTGTATGTGAGTCAGTGTACGTATGACATGAGTTGTCATGGAAATGTGATACTTGTAATGTAATGTATGAGATGAATTGTTAAAGTGTGATGTTATTGTAGTTTGGTTGAGATAGAAATTTAATTTATAAATATACATTTTTTTTTTTAAAACTCTTTAGCTTACCCTTCCTTTTATGTGGTGTTTGTTTTATTTTTAAATCTGCGATGATGGTGTGTTATACGTGAATAGAGGATTTGACAGGTGGTATGACTTCTTAGTGAGTTGGTGGAGAAGTTTTGATTTATTTAGTTTATTTTATTTTGTGACTGTATGAAAATATTTTTATTAAATCTTAGTAGAGAAGTATATTTTGAAATACTCTGATAAATGTGTGGAGACTTATATTTAGGTCTATTATATAATTTCTACGTGATTGAGTACCTCTTATGTAAAAATGTGGGATGTTATAGTTCTGATGTTTGCTTGATTTTTTGTAGATGTCGTCTCATGCTAAGAAATAGAAACATACAAAGGGACAGTCCTTTAGAGGGCAGAAGAGAAAAGGTCGTTGTATTTTGAGAAATTTCTCTCTAAGCCTGAAGGAAAACACTATGCTTTTATAGAGAAGTAAAGATTGATTACGAAGAGGAAAGTGAGTTTGAGGCTTGGAGAAGTTATTGAATTTCAATCTGAGTTTCAGAGGAGGAACGAGACTAGGATGGTTACTTATTCAGTGCTAGCCAACATTATTGTTGTTAAAGAATTTGATGCTAATACCATCAATCTTTTCTTAGTATTGATGAGGGAGATAGGTTGTACCAACATGTGCAATTCATCAATGAGAGATATAGCCACACAAAGATTGAAAGGGTAACCTATATTCCAAAAGGCACTTTTGTGAGGAACAGGCAACAACTACCTTTACATATCAAGAGGACCAATTTAAATTCTTTAGCCAAGATTTGGGTGGCATTTATTCACTCAAACATTTATCCCACTTTTCATGTATTTGATATCAATTAGTTAAGATCTCCCATTCTCCACAGTATTTAATTTGGAAGATCATTGAATGAGGGGAGGCAAATTGCTTCAAAGATTCATCAATATTCAAATACATATAGTACTATTGTTGGCTTTTCGCATCCATCTTTTATCACTCATCTCTATAGAACAACTAGGATGGATGTTTCACTCTCGCCATTTAGGTGTCTTCGTTAAATTATTGATATAAACTATATCAATAGGTATTGCAGTGCAGGAGAGGGACCAACTGCACCACCACCACCACCACCACGAGGATGAGTTCGTATTGATATTATCCTAAGAAGGGAGCACTCTGATGCCTCGATATAGGCAATGGATAGTGATGGACACCCTCAGGGGTCTCACTCTACATGGACCAGTATCTCCACTGGCATTTCACTTAACCTTAGGTAAAAAGTTTACAACTTATGTTGCTTGGTTTGGGGACTAGGGCCAATTTGGAGAAGGGGGCGAAGCAGATGATGATGATGCCCGAGATAAGGCAAAAGAAGCAGAGTAGATCTTCAGAGACATTTAGTTGATTACTAGAGTTTAATTTTTCTTTATTTTTCTTTGTTTTATTTTTGTTTTGTTTTGTTGAATAATTATGTCATTAATGATGCAAACCGTTATTTGATGAAGTCAAAAGAAGAGAAGCTTGAAGATTTTATTGTTTAGAGTTAGTGTGTGTGTGTGTGTGTTGATGATGATTCACTTGCAGGTAGCACAGATCAACGAAAAATGCTCTATGAAGTATTATAAAATAAAGTGTAATTGGTTTGATAAATCTCCTTGAAAATCTTTTTAGTGAAATAAATTGATTTAAACAGATTTTCAATAGACTATTTTCACTAAAGTGTAAGTAATTTTTAGTAACTATTTTGAAAACATTTGAAATAAGATTAGTTATTGTGGTTTAGAAAAGAGAATCGAACAAAGAGAGTGTTTAGCGAATAACAAAGATCATTTTCAAAGATTAAGGAGCTTTTGATCAAAACTGTTCAAGAAAGAGATTCTTGGAGCAAATTCTCTTTTATGTGATTGAACTGCGCCTTGTTGATCATCTCTTTCCAGTAAAGGAAGTTTTTTGTAACTTGGTTTGGACCAATTTGTTTTATATCCGGTTGCAGATTTGGTTGTATTACAATTTCATTCATTGTATCTACTTTTTTAGTCTACATTTGAATAGAGTTTTCATATGTAGAAGTGCAACAGGGCATTGCAATGGTTATTGGTTAATATTGCAGGGTGCCAAATTGGATCTTGGTTGTATGGTGTGTACAATTGTTGTGTTTTAATGGAATCTTTTGCAAATTTTCAAAGTAACTCGATTTAGCTGATGAGGAAGAATGAATTGGTATACGAATCTTTTATTCTCTTTTTCTACTCTCTGATCTTGATTCACGTACATTCTCTGTATAATCTAAATCTGCACGAAAAAATATCCAACATTTTTGTGAATAAAATGATCGTTTTTTATTAACTTATGTACATTTACTGTTAATCTGTAATGTGATATATTTTTCATCCAAAGAGTGACAAATATTCATATACACTGTTATCTGATAAAATTCAATATTCTTGGTGATTTTGTGGTTCTATAATTGCACAAGCTTTATTATTCCTATATTGAAAGATAAAAGTTTATTTTCTTAGTATTCCAGTATGTATGTTATAGGTCGAGAAAATAATATACATCAGTCGTGGAATTGGTGTAAAAATCTTTTATGATTGATGTAATATGTGTTTTTTGTATTAGTGAATATTCTACCACATATATATAAGTAAAGAATCATAATCTTTAAACCCTAACTGAATGTAATATAAATGTTATAACATATTAATCTATGTTTGTTGGATCTTTTTGATGTAAACGGTCACAAAAAAAGATATGCCCTGTTTCTATGACAATTGTTGTAACTACTAAAAATTTTCTAATGTTCTTTTTCTTTTATTATACTCATCATCTTGTAATTTTCATTGAGAATATTAAAATCTCCTTTTGATAAAATTATGAAAATTTTCATTTTGGACAGTGTTTTCCATATTTGATTCTTTAGACTTTACTTACTCCTTCAGATCAGTAAATGAAGGATATTGAAATCACCTTGGTCAAAGTTATCAAAATGTTTCTTTTATAAACTTTTAGCATAACAACACTTTCCAACCTAGGACGTCAATGTGCTTTCAAACACCAAAACTTACCGGTCAACATGAACAACATCATACCGAATTAACAACATAATTAACATCACATATTTATTATCAAATTAAATATTAATATGATATTTAGATGAGTTGACGGTTAATTTAATTTTAAAAACATTATAAATGGACAAAGATCATATATTATTTTTCATTTATATTTTTTATTGGATATGGAAGAGAGATACATTTCGCATTACAAACATAATAAATAATAGAGAAAACAATTCGACTAAGGGTAAAAAAAGATTTCAATCAACGTGTAAGAACAATTGTCATTTCAATTAACGTTTACAAGTATTTTAAACTTTTTTTTATCATAAACAGTACAGAAATTTCCAGTTCAACGTCATTTCCGTCAACTTGTTCAGCTTCAAAATACTGTCAAATGCGGATATTTAGTTTAATATCTAATTGATTTTATTTTTCGTCGTTAAAAAAATGAAATAATTGTTATAATATCAATACGGTGTTTTGTATTTTATTTTAATACTTTTTTTTGTATTTGTAATGCCAGATTTATATTAAATATTAGTTACAACTTCAAAAATAGAAAAGTATTATTAAAATTACTACTTAAATGAATTAATTATACGACGTATGAAAACAAATACTGCAAGCTAGAAACTTAAAAAATAAAGAAATATATAGCTAAGTTAATAAATTCATAACATGAAAAGAAAAGTTAAAATAATTAGTCTTCCATGATGATTTTGAGGCAGATAGTTCGAATAAAACTAGCTATATACCTTTCGCGTTTCAACCATTAACTACAAAATCATTTTCAATCACTTAAGCAATTATCACTTAATTATCTGAAATAAAATAAATAATAACTTAAATACGCTCCATTTAGCAACAACATAAACATGACAAAATTTTTAAAAGTGAATATGATAATAATTACTTTATCTACGATTATTGAAGACAACGTCGCAGACTTCAAAAAGAAAACGAGGAGATATATAATACGTCAGGATTCTGGTGGATGTTGAATAAATTTCATACTATTTTTAAGAGAATATGACAAATTACTTTTAAGAAAAATTTAGAATCATTGAAAATATTCATATAAAATAGTTTTTATTTATTCGGAAAAATATTAAAAAATTTTATTACAATAATATGTGTAGTATAATATATTATCATAATTTTGTCAGTAAGAATTATATATGAAAAATTGTTATTATTATTATTGCCTCATAAAATAATATAATAAATATGCAAGCATGTTCTTCTAACGATATTATTAATAATTAGTCAAATAGCCATCAAAAAGCTTTTCTATTTTGTAATAACCTAATTTAAAGAAGACAAACTGAAATAGCATATATATGCAACACACATAGAACTGAAGTCTTTATTTATGAGTCACGCATAACATAACATAAAGAGGGTACCCTATTGATCTCAGCATATCCTGTCCCAACATAAAAGAAGCCATATATAATTTAACCTTTTAATTATTCATTAGATAGTTATATTATATTATATTATATACTATTACATAAAGTTTATCTGGTTACCACAGTTTCCTTGTCCTTGATTAGGACAATTGATGTACTGGGGGATAACTCTTGTGTTTAAACACATCCTTATTTCAGTTAAATATCCAGATTCACACCTCAGTTGTGGTTTAACACCCACCGATAATTTGATGGCTGAGGTGATATGCTTTGTTTGATATGTCTTACCACCTGAGATACCTGCATTTTGAAGTATTGCTTTAAGATTGTTTCTTGCATAGATGTCCAATGTCAGCTGGAAGAAATCAAATTGTTGCATGTTAGAGCACGTTCCATGAGCCTTCCACTCGTGAGACCAAAATTGAGATTCATTCCCATGATAATTTGGCCAAACTTGATAAAGTTGACTAGTTAGGTTGCTGATCTAATTAAATAAACAAAAAAAAAAAAACATCACTTTTGAATATTACATCAGTATATTATTACTAAGAAATACAAACCTTACCTTGGAATCTTTAAAATCTTCATCCGTACAGTATTGTGGTTGTGGAAAAGAAATGTTAGATGGCCATAAACCATGTATAATAAATCTTGTCAACTTTATTTTTGTTGGTATACATGATCCTTTAACATGGCAATAACCTCTTGACTAAATTTGTGAAATCTTCCAATAATCAAAACCCTTAGCATGATCATGGAATAATACAAGGATGGTGAAGAAAACAATGTGATACTTCATTGTAAGTATTTGTGGAGAGCAATGAAATTCAGTGAGCTCTATTTATAACCTCTTGTTTTTGGTAGAAGCTAATTAAACTAGTAGAACTTATTAATTTTCCTAATTTATTAGTTGGAGACAATCAATTTTGAATTCCTTATATTCAACAACACTAAAATAACTTAGGCATACGATGAGTGCCAATAAAAATAGTAATTATAATTTAGACATAACACATGCAAGAATGAGAGATACATGCTTAGTCCATTATTGTTAATAAAAATAATAATTATAATTTATACATAGCACATGGGAGAGATACATGCTTTGTCTTTTGACATCAAAAATATATTAAGAGTTTTTCATTATAATTAGTGATGATATAAGATATTTTGGTAATAGGCAAATTTGATTAATTAAAAAAACATAAAAAGTAGAAGGACCCAAAGTAAGTATAAAAATTATCCAATACATAAATTTGCAAGATATATACAAATTATTATAGCAATGATTACTTTATCTAATTTTCATTAACTTTCATCAAATTTAATTTTTTCTAATTTAAAAAAAAGAATTATTATTTGACACACATAATGATATCATTTTCAATTTTATAATTATGTATTGTAACACCTTATATTTAATACTCCTTTAAATTAAGGGTTTAGTACTTAATAAAAAGAAAAAAAGAAAAACTGCTAGCTCTCTTTTAAAAATTCTCAAAACGCTTTTCTCAGTTTTATTTTCTCTGTCTCAAATTCCAAATCTGTTTTCAGATCTTTCTTCTCTTTCTTTAATAAAATTGAATTTCTTTCTTGATTTGTAACAGAGATTTAAAAGTTTCATCCAACAAATTCATGATATAAAGTAAAACAAGCTTAATCTATCACAATCTTATTAGTGCAGAAGATTAAATCTTAATATAGAAATGTGTTACTAAATCATATTTTTGTAACTTTCGTATTAATTTTCCTGAGAGTAAAACGAGCTTAATCAAATTCATATTAATTTTCGTAATTTATTAATTGCAGAAGATCAAATCTTAATGTAGAATGTGTTACTAAATTTTATACCTAATATGTGTTTGGAATCATTTTATTAATGTATGCAAACATGTTGCATGTAACAATCCTCTATGCCTACTTACCTATATCTATTTCTTTTCAGCCTATACCTATATACCTATAAGTAAACAAAATTGCTATATAAACATAAATTATGGATAATAGTTTTATTGGTAAAATATTATATAACTTTTTTAAAAATACTGTATTTTATGATTTTTTTTTATTCAAGTTAAGACACAAAAGTATATTTTTCGCCAGATTTGATTAATACCATTGTTACAAATCGTGACCTTCTTAGTTTTCAAATTAAAAAGAAATTATATACTGTCATTTTTATTTTAAAATATAAATAATTTTAATTCACAATATTTTGAATTCCCTATATTCACACTAAAATAACTTAGACATAGCATGCTGCCAGTAGAAATAATAATTATAATTTAGACATAGCACATGCAAGAATTTGAAATACATGCTTTGTCCTTTGACAATAAAAATATAGATACTGAAACAATTCTAATGAAAACTTTTGATTCTTCGAAAGTATAATCCTATATTTATTTACATGAAAACCTAAGTCTTACAATTAAATTGGGATTGCATAATATTTAAATATTAATTTAGAACAAAAAGAATATTATTAAATTTACACTAAAAAAAATATAATAAATATAATATCATTTAATCAAATATACTACTTCTCCTCGTATTACTGGATATTAAGAGTTTTTCACTATAATAATTGATGAGTGATTCTGTATGATATTTTAGTAATATACAAATTTGATTAATTAAAAAAACATAAAAAAGTAAAACACACACAAAGTAAGTATAACAAACTGTCGAATACATATATTTGCAAGGTATATACATATTATTATAATAGTGATTATTTTATCTAATTTTTATTAACTTTCATCAAATTTATTTTTTCTAATTTAAAAGTAGGAATCATTATTTGACACACATAATGATATCATTTTCAATTTCATAGTTGTGTATAACACCTTATATTTAATACTTCTTAAAATTAAGGGTTTAGTACTTAATAAAAGGGAAAAAAAAAAAACTGGCAGCTCTCTTTTAAAAATTCTCAAAACACTTGGTCACAAAAATTCCAAATCTGTTATCATTCTCTTTTCTTTTTTAAGAAAATTTCATTTCCTTCTTAATTCTTATTAAAGATTTAAAAGTCTCATACAAATTCATGATAAAGAGTAGAATAAGTTTAACCAATCATAATTTTATTAGTTGTATAAGATCAAATCTTAATATAGAATATGTTACTAAACCATATTTTGGTAATTTTCTTATTAATTTTCTTGATATAAAGTAGAACAAGCTTAACCAAATTCATATTAATTTTCGTAATTTATTAGTTGCATAAGATCAAATCTTAACGGAGAATGTGTTACTAAATTTTATACCTAATATGTGTTTGGAATAATTTTATTAACGTATACAAACATGTTGCCTGTGACAATCCTTTATACCTACATATCTATATCTATTTCTTTTCAGCCTATAACTATATACATATGAGTAAACAAAATTACGATATAAACATAAATTATGGATAATAGTCTTATTGGTTAAATATTATATATTTTTTTTAAAAATACAGTATTTTATGATTTTTTTTTTCAACTTCTTAGTAATATATGATCTCAAGATAACAAAACTATATTTTTCGCCACATTTGATTAATACCATTCTTATAAATCGTGACCTGCTTATTTTTCAAATTAAAAAAAATTATATAATGTCATTTTTATGTTAAGATATAAATAATTTTAATTCACAATATTTTAAATTTCCTATATTCACGCTAAAATAACTTAGACATGCATGCCAATAAAAATAATAATTATAATTTAGACATAGCACATGCAAAAATGAGAGAGATACATGCTTTTGTCCTTTGACAACAAAAATATAGATAGGGAAACAAATGAAAACTTTTGATTATTCTATAATATAGTGTACATGAAAACCAAGTCTCTTACGTAATAACCATGCAATTAAATTGGGATTACTTATAATATTTAAAACTTAATTTAGAACACAAAGAACAATATTAAATTTACACTAAAAATAAAATTATAATGTTAAATATAAATATCATTTAATCAAATATATTATTTCCCTTTAATATTAAGAGATTATATGTTCGACTATAGTTCTCATATTACTGGATATTAAGACTTTTTCACTATAATGATTAGTTATTCTGTAATATATTTTGGTAATAAGCAAATTTGATTAATTAAAAAAAAACATAAAAAGTAGAACGAACACAAAGTAAGTATAAGAAACTGTCCAATGCATATATTTGCAAGGTATATACAAATTATTATAATAGTGATTACTTTATCTAATTTTTATTAACTTTCATCAAATTTATTTTTTCTAATTTAAAAATAGGAATTATTATTTGACACACATAATGGTATCATTTTCAATTTTATAGTTGTATTGTAACACCTTATATTTAATACTTTTCAAAATTTAAGGGTTTAGTAGTTAAAAAAAAAAAAAAAAATTAATTCCTACTTTTTTTTTAAAAATTTTTAAATTTTTTTTTTTTTTTTTTTTTTTTTTTTTTTTTTTTTTTTTATTTTTTTTTTTTTTTTTTTTTTTTTTTTTTTTTTTTTTTTTTAAATTTT
>Ga0099825_1007439_pt1 | contig 13331 bp, 10 predicted proteins | sample SiratroredBW_FD_76838 | JGI IMG/M metagenome (GOLD analysis project Ga0099825, IMG submission 76838) | Root nodule microbial communities of legume samples collected from California, USA - Siratro red BW | ecosystem: Host-associated > Plants > Roots > Nodule | place: USA: California | collected... | reverse complement strand
TATTTTTTTTTTTTTTTTTTTTATAATAAAGTAACCACTGCTGTTTCGTTTCATTTTTAAACTTTTAAAAAAAAAAAACCGCCCCGCCCCCCCCCCCCCCCCCCCCCCCCCCCAAAACATTTGTAAGAAATTTGAGACCTATTTAGACTATAGTACACCCGCCACCGAAGGATGGCATCTAACATAAAAAAACAAGTAATTAGACAAAATCAAAGAATTACCAAATCGGCCAACAAAAACAGAAGCACCGCCAAATATCCCACCGGACCTGGTTAGTCCTTTGTAGAAGAGGACAGAAGCACTAATTGGCTGAAATCAGATCTTCACCGGGACAGACATGTTGAGATGGAAATGCGAACCTCCAAGGCTCTACACAGATGTGCCTTGTGTATTCCATTCACAAAAACAATCACTGCTATCGGAGCATTGGTGAAACCAAGGTATACCTCTGTCTAAAGCATGCCTTCAAAGTACCACATATTTACAAGTATGAACTGCTCAACCAGCATTGTTAGCAACTTCTGCAGCTCTCTGCCTCATCATTTCCATTACAGCAGCTCTACGCCTTGAATCAGACTGTTGCTGCAACCTCCTTAAATGTTCTTTTAAATCCCTAATTTAACCCAAAAGAACAGAGTTAACATATACAAGATCTATGAAAAAAGTTAACTAGAGAATAATGACATTGCCTGATCCACAAACCTGCAACGTGGTACGTGGCATTCAGATTCTTTGCAAGCACGAGCATGAAGTTGAAGCAAATACCACATTTTCTTACAAAGAACACAACCTCCAGAAGCCCGTATTTTGCAGTGCATCCCATGGCGGAAAAGCCCCTTCACCTTGCGACAATTAGGATATTGACAATGTGCAGAACGACATTGGGATGCATGAACAAGGAGATCAAGCATTTTCCGTAGCTGTAATACAGAATTCAGTTATATCAGAGATCCTATATGTATGCAGAAAGGTGTAAAGTCCCCACCAAGCAGGGTAGTGTAAGAAAGCAATAGCCAACAAACGTTTGGAGAAACTAGAAGAGTCCATCCAAAATGCATGGGAAAAGACAAAAAAACAAATCAATATCCATACTTCTACAAAATACTACACAGGCAAAACATTACAAGGGAGGGGAACAAAAGCTGGAAAGGTTGAGCAGCAAGATTTATAATAAATTAATAATTATAGATTACATGTAATATGAGCAAGCAATTGTTAAGAAAAAAAAAATCATGGTACAATGAAAACAATAAAATGACAAAGTACTTCTACAACGCATTTGAATAGCAAAGATGCTGATACATCTTCACACTTCTTTATAGACTAAATAATTAAAAAATTAATAACTATTACAGTAACCGCACATTAATCAGCCACACAAAGGGAAGAAAACAGGGGACTTGAGTCTTTATAAAATGCATGACATGTTAGAATTATCATACCATTTGAAGATCCTTCCGTTTACAAATACTTTTAAAAATCATCAAACATGAAACTCAACAAAGTCTTAATGTTCTACTCAAATGACATAGTTCCTTCTGAGGCAACCTTACTTGTGGAGATATCGAATGCTTACTTAAAATCTTATCCATGCTCAAATTTCATTACTTGAAAATATATACTTTATTTGGCATACAATATAAAAAACAACTGAGATATTAGCAGCTTTGACGCTATGTAGACAAAGAAATTAATCCTCTCATATACAAGGCAAAACGTACTCAAATATTGGTGTCTAACTCTCGACGAAATTTAATGAGATATCAAGAAAAGATAGACATGGGATTTAAACATTATTGTCATCATGCTAAAATTTGACATAGAAGACCCATTTTCATTAGAAAGTCCACAGGAGTTAAAGATGAAATTTTATACAACACCTGCAAAACTCTATGCTGCCTTGCTTCTTTGTTCTGAGCATCACGATCCACCATAGATGGATGATTTGTCAACTTATGAGGATGATCAATACCTCCATCCTTTTGATAACAAGCATTGCATACATCATACTCGGGGCAAACCTCACAGCGCCATCCTTGACCAGTTTCAATGTCAAGATAACATATATTACAAGTTGTCACAAATGCTGGAGCTGTTGGATTGTGAAGGTGATAGAGGACCATCATTGACGAATGCTTGGCCCGTCTTAGCGTATCATACTGGTAATGATTTCCCTGGCAGAGACTCAGAAATGCCTGTCTGGTGTCAAAGAATTCGCTCTCAAGAATATCATCTTTGTCCTTTGTATCAGATGGAACATCAGTAATTTCAAACTGCATTATGAAGCAAATATAAAAAATTTCAAAATTCACTTACACTCTGAGCTACTGCATCATTGTGTGTATTTTGAATAGCTTATTCTGCTTTCAGAAAAGTGAAAAATAAAAATACTTGAGAGTTTTCACTGAAATGACCTTTTTTGAGAGTATCAAATAACTAAAACCAAACGTTCAATATACCAGATCAAATTTAGAACTTCATAATTTGACTAACTTAGTTCCTCAAAGCGCACTAAGATGACTAGCATTCAGGTCGTAATAAAATCTCACAGCAGAGCAGAACAGAAGTAATGAACTAGTACAGAAGCACTCAAATTACATGTTAAAATTAGAGCTACTTACTGGATAAAGAGTATGTTTCTCCCTCTGATTAATAGGATGTCTTTCTTTCTCTTCACGCTTTAGTTCTACTTCATAACACCTAAGAATAGGCAAAGACAGAATGTGTGACTAGCAAAATTGATTGGAGGGTTAGGAAGCGGTTCAGCTAGCAAGGATTCAAAGCGAGAAGAGTCATAAAATATATGTTAACAATAAATATCAATACGATCGTAAGATATGATGTTAAGATACTAAAAAGTCTAGTATTGAGACAATATCCACAGCAGCTGCCAGTTCTAATATTTTGTCCAACTCTGCAGTAAAACTTTTATAGTGCAAGTCTTACAAAGGATATTAGATGGTAGCCAAAAATCAACCGAGTCATTATGGAGGATAGTGTAGCAGATATCAATAGGAGATGCTATGATAAAAAAATCATAAGACCTACATAACATAAATAATAAAAGTCTAATAACTTCCACCAAAATTAGACATAATTTAAACATTTTTAGTATAACAAACTGAACATATCACAGAAGGTGTGGTAGAAAGATAGCAAAAACACAGACAAATGGAAAGCCCTATTATAAACTAGTGAAAACACGCCGTAGTATCTGCATTTTTTATTACATTAAAATAATACAGTTTTAAGAAAATATATAACTTTAAAAGAATGATTTAAAAAACGTATGTGACAGCTATTTTTAAGTGAAGTTATGTAGTTTACCTTTGAGGGGAGAGGTCGTGAGGTTACGTATTTTATTAAATAGAAAACTTATTTCGTTTACTAAAGGATAAAATTGTCCAAATAAAAAATGACACCAAAGGTAGTTATTATACAATGGTATAGATAATTATATAAATAATTACAAAGAGGTCACCTTGTATCCACTTTACTACACAAATATTTGTGCAGGAAAAAATTGAAAACAACAAAACATGATTTTCCCTGTTTCTTGCACAAATCTTTGCACGAAAGAAACAGAGTAAAAACAAGGTAATACTTTTGTAATTTTTTGTGAAAATAGAAAATGAAAATATAAAAAACTTTCTCAATCCAAACAGACCCTAACTTTCTTCACGCATCCACTTTTTTATGTCTTTCCATATAAAGAATGTTAAATTACAAGTTGCGATGCTTCTTAGAAGGCCATACAGACTACACAAGAACTACTCAAATACACTCAGCTTACCAACAAATTAGTCTAGCAAGCACGAATATGACATGGGCATGGGTTCATGGTCATTTACTAAATTTATATGGGCAACATGATCATGTTAAATGTTTAGGACTACTCTATTCGTCGAAGAAGACACAATTTTGACATTATGTACAACAATTGACACGTCACATGACAAAATCATGGAGATAAGATTGAAGAATACTTACTTATCACAAATCTGATAATTCTTGCACTGGTTGCAGACCCAACGGTTACCAGACACCATTAAAATACAACAGCTGGTACATGCATGCTGCAAATGAACCATAATAAAATCTTCCTTCATTGGACAAATGGTTTCACCAAGCTGGGGAATGATCACGAATTTTACAAGAAATTAGCAAACACAAGGAACCCAATCAATAAATATCGAAACCAGTATAGTAAGGAAATACTATTAATGTTTGAAAACTTAGTTATATAATGTGACATACCCAACGAATTTAAAAACAACTTGGAAGAGATCTCGTTTACCAAGTGAAAAAAAAATTAGTATTATACATGTATAACAGTAAATTACTTTGTGCATGAGGAGCAGGTCCTTCGAAGCATTTCCTGAAAGATCTGACTGACCAGACGCTTTTAAAGCCCTTTTCGTTATAGTCTTTTTAGTTGTTCCCTTTTTATTTTGTTTTCTTCCATCTTCCTCTTGACGAAGCTGGTAAATTAAATCCTCTGCAGCTCCAGGCCAGTAGTCACCATCAAAATATGGAAGTCTTGCAGCAGTGACCTTGGCCCGACATTCACCCGTTGATACGAAGAAATGATCATATAAGTTGGTGAGATCGACCACAATATTCTCCTTTGAAGCTTTTCTCAACATGGATAGATACCTGAAGAAACATGTTTAGAAATGCTCAAGTTAGAGATGAATAAACCTAATCACATTGTACAAGGAAAATAAACAGATAACTTCTCATATTGCCTATACTGAAGCTATTGGGCTCACCATTCACGTAGCTTATCAGATTTTGGTGTTTTCTGAATTTCTGGATGGCAATACAAAATATAATCTTCACCCTTCAATGGAGGACAAGCCCATATATAGCAGCTTGTAAAACCACGTTTCTTGCAATATTCAAGGTATCCAATCTAAAATGAAATAATTTATATCAAATATAATTTACAAGAATAACCTGAAACTAGAATATTTACAGGAAAAGATTTCAAGCAACATATTAGTGTCCAAATTTACCAGAATTTCATGGTAAACAAAAGTCCGAAGAGCCTCTCCTGTTACTGCTTTAACCTCGGGCCTAAAATACTTCACAGAATCCAAATATGAAAGATACACGCGGCGCTGATTTGGAAACTGACATTCAGATCCAAATTCTTGAACATACATGCCAAATAGGCAAACTTCCACACCTTCTATCTTCTGAAACAACAAAACTACCTGGAATAGAAAGCTAAAGGTATCAATATTCCCAATTAGTGATTTGATTACAACCAGATTGATAAAATCAACTTTATCATCACCTTCGATTTATATGGAAATTCTGTTGGGTAATTCTCTTCCTGAAAAATCTCCAGAAATCGTGGTTTCACTTCTAACTTTTTGTCAACAGATGACACGACTCTTATAACCAGAGCATCAGCTCCTGGAATCTGATAATATTGAAGTAGATAGAAATTAGTCACAGAAAACCAGGGTACACTAGAAAAGAGTGAAATGGTGGATAAACAAGAAACATTGAAAAAACAAAAAAATAATATAAACAACCAGAACTTTCCACCTAAAAGAGGTCAGTCCCATTGATCAAGCAATGATGTTCTATTATGAAAACAAGCCATAGACCTATAAATCCTTCTTAGTGGTTTCCCTCTTTTTGTTTGGTCCCCCTCTACATCAAAGAATAGAGTTATCCCTCACCTGATTCTCGCCTTAGTATGGCAAGATAGTCATTTTTTATCTAAGGTGCTACCCCAACTTTCCTTATAGTGCATCCATTCTTATCTACATCCACTCATCCCACTCAGCATTCACATCTCTGCTCCATTCATCTGTTCTTGGGTTTTTACTACCAAAAACTCAGTTTCATATAACATCACAAGCAATATGCCAAGGTAGTCAAAACCGAGATCTTAGATAGGATAGACACGGTAAGAAAACATGTAAATTGCATAATAATATGGTTTACTAAGTCTCACTATAAAATTATATATAAATTCATATAACATAAATAAGATATATAACTGCCAGATTACTATTAACATTTAAATAAACTTATAAATAGTAAAAAAAAAAAAAGTCATATGCATAACACAAAGTTACAAACTCCAAAATTAAAACCTTACAATTCCAAAAATATAAATAAAACACATTTTTCTTGGGTAGCATACAAAACTTAAAATACCAAAAGAAAATAAGTCAAGTGAACCATCAATTTCATCCCTCAAGTATTACTCTCCCCTAAATTACAGTAGGCTGAAGTTCATACCAAACCTCTCTCTCCTACGCCTTTTCTGTTTAGTAGGGACAAACTCAGTGGTTGCTATTCTTATTAATCATCACCCACCTTGAGTTTGTTGGAGACGGGGGCGGGGGGGGGCGGGGTTATTGTTGTATTTGATATATGTTTTGTTATAGGTGTTTTCTTTTAATCAGTTGTTCTTTACAGCCCTGTTTCTTTTCATTCTCTATATAAAGAGAATCCTTGTTGTCCTTTATACATTTTATCAATACAAAGTTACCTTTCTCAGTTTCTCTTCTCTCTCTCAACTCTAATATACAGTAAAAATTTTACTTTAGCTTTCTGTCATATATAATACTCAGAGCAGATCACTCATCCAACTACCCTGTATTTTACAATTTACATCACCATCTATTTCTCCATTATACTGTACAATGGATCCAAGATATTTAAACTGTATAACTTAGGATAAGGTATGGATCCAAGACATTTAGAATGGTAGGATTGATACTTCTGCTAAACTTATATTCATATATTCTGTATTACTTCTACTGAAATGAAAGCCTTGTACTTGCAAGGCTTGTTTCCACATCCTAACTTTCATTGATTGGTTTCCTCTCTGAACTCTCCAAGTAGGACTATATAATTTGAATAAAGTATGCCTCTACCACTGGCTATTGGATAGCACAACAAATAGATCGAAGGGTCAACCTTCATTTAATCCTTCAGTTCTAAAATAACAATGAAATATCTAAAATATACTAAAGGTATTTAGTTACGGAATAAAAAATTGAACAAAACATGTCTCTGCCAACCACTACATGAATCACCTCGTCATAACTTTTTCCTTGAAGCTTTGCCCTTTCTTGTCTTTCTTGCTTTAGCCGTCTAAATAATCGTTGTTCTATGTGATCACTAAGAATAGTTCTCGGTAAATCCTTGGCACCAAGAACAGCACTTTGGGGTAAGGGCTTGCGCTCTCCTCTTTCTACCTCTTGAATATAGCAGTTAGGGCAAGTATATTCAGCTTGTCCACCATCATTTCTTCTACCATTAAATAGGGCACAAATTTGATGTTGCCACGCTTCACATTTATCACATTGAACCCACTACACACAAAGCATAGACGGTAAATAAAACAAAAAAAATTATTAACTGAACAACAAAATGACATTTGGCAAACATAACACACCCATTCCTCAGTTTCCTCATCATTCTTCTTCTTTTCCAATCTTGACTTGGCAACGGGAGTCCCATCAACAATTATGTTCTCTGTACGAGCATCATTATAGCATGGAATACAAAAATAATGTCGTGTGTCACCAGTGCCTGTGGTATAATACATATTATTTCGTTTGATGCGAACCCCACAAGTTGTGCAATAAATAGGTGGTGGTTCAAAGGTAAGCTTCTCTACAGCACACAATTGACACGAATTTTCACTCATCGAATGCTCCATTGCTTGATTCTTCTCTGCTTTTGACTTGCTCTGTCACAAGAAAATGTTGTTATGGTAACATGTGGATACTAGAGGTAGTAAGAGGATACCGTGTGACATATATCACATGAACAATAAAAAACTAGTAAATATATAAGGCTAAAGAAAATAACACAACCTAGGATGTTAAGAAATGAGAACACAAAAAAGATTTAAAGTCTGCAGTCACAAATGACCATATATGTGGACCAACCACTACAGCTGAATACTTAGATAAAGAAATATAATGGTTAAGTTAGTCTTTATGGTTTATTGTTCGTACAATATTATGAAAATAACATCTTATGAAGTCTAATGAATGTATAACTCACGATTCTGGACCACACAAATTGTAAGAAATCAGATTTCCTCAAAAATGCCCAGATGAGATGGATAAAAGATTCAAGTAATGGAACAGATTATAGGCATCTCATCCACATCAAAAGATTCAATTTAATGGAATATGCATAGATGTTTCATACACAAAAATCAGTAGACCATAAAAAAAAAGACTATTTAAGAGACAGACAGCAAAAGGGTATTTAAAAGTATGCAAAATAAGTTAATTAGGAATCTATATTCCCTCACATAATAAGCATAGTTCAAATTTTGTCCAGCTGATACATCTGGACTGGCCACTGCCATTGCAGCCCATGGTAATGCTATAGGGGCATCATTTCAATTATTGGTTATGGCAGTTGTCAAAAAACCTACCACGTCAGTCCACCATATCACTGCCATTTAACAACATTGCTAAATTTACATACTTTGGTCTGATAAAATAGGGCATATTGTTGGATAAATATGCTTTATAAACTGTTTTTGATAGCTAGACCCGCCTTGGTATATAATTCTTATTAGTCTCTTCATGTTTCAGCACATGCTTCCTTTCAAGCAATCCTATTGGAGTTGACAAGAAAAGGAATTCTACTATACCATTTTTTATACTCATTGTAATAAATTTTCATGTACAAATTCTTAAAATACAAAAGTTCCAGTGTTGTAATGCCAAAAATACATTCTCGTTCTGTCTCATTTGATTTAGAGTGTTAACACTGCAACTAAAGTTCCTTTAAAGTAGTGACTTCCGCAGATATTGCTGTACTTTTAAGTAAAGAACACACAATTATACCTGAGGTCACTGAACAATTACATGTCAGTTAACAAATAATTGCACAAAGTCCAAATCATATTTCAACCAACAAATAGGGAGTCAGTGTATTGACAGAAACAATAGATACGTAAACCATTATCATGAAGAAACATATAAATAGGTTTTAAAGTGCAATGGAACAGGTTTACAGTACACAAGTACAGATAAAGTAGCATTGTTTAAATAATGAACTAAATTACACGTGGCACAAGAATACAAAGACTTACCTGACCAACCCATTGCCTGAGTCCAGTGATATGTTCCCTGACTTGCTCTGGAGTAAATAACTCGGTTAATGAGACTCCCTTTATTTTTGGCTTACCAGACTTAGTTCCAGCTGCATTTTCAGATGTCTGCACAACATTTTCTTGCCGGTCTTGTCCAGTTTCTTTCTCAGTTTTTATATTTTCAGGCCTACCTGAATTTGCAGGTTCTTCATATTTGACAGGCTCAGCACTTGGCGTTTTATCATCAGCATTATTGTTATCCATTTGCATCTCACTAAGCGTTTCATGTATCACATGTGCAGGAGCTTCGGCCTTAACTTCTGTAAACTCAGGTTTAATTGAGATAGACTTCTCAGCATTGTGATAGGGCTGGGGTTGAGACGGAGCATCCCTGGAAACAAGAGATTCACTATTTGCAGTAAAAGATGAAGCAGAATGGTCTTTTTCAGGATTAATGGCCTGGGCACAATGCTCAATCTTTATACGTTTTATAGATGGATGCAGGTCCTCAGAAGTTTCAACAATTAATGGAGGCTTTGAGATCAATCTTGGTGATGTGCCTACAATATTGTAAGGCATACAGGATCCAGTCACTGCAGTTGGCAAGCTTGATTCAGGTTCCGGCCGAATCTGAGGCTTCAATTGAAATTGACGTCGACACTTTCTCACAAAAACACAAACAGGACAACCTGGATCCTTGCAGTTTACGTAATGATGAAGTAACTCCCTTGTATGATGGCAACGAGGATATGGACAATGGCGCACCTTGCATCCATCTATGTGCTTGCATAGCCTCTGTGCAATAAAACAAAACCGTTCTTTACATCGTCCTTCAGGGGCGGAACATCGCTTTGCATGAAGTAGAAATAAAAGCCATCTCTGTTGATTCCTGTGCGCCTTATTTGTAGCAATTCCAGATTCCAGTTGCTCAGCCAAGCCTCTAGAAAGAACATTTCGAACAATAATAGATCCATCTGGTGATAAATTATTGCATTGAGCTCCATCTTGTCCAGATATTCTTTGATGAAAATCAACGTGGAGACGTTGATCATGTGAATTACTGTCAGGCATGTGGTTAGAATCTTGTGATTGAGGCCATTGGTTTAGAATCACAGATTTGGATTGCACCCCAACTGTAAGACTGCTAAAATTATTTTGAGGCTCTGCAGCCAATTGATGTGGGTGCAACATTTGTTGTGAATTTTGAGGCGTTGATGATGATAAATCATGGTGACCAGATGGCAATGGAGGATGTTGAGCAACCCTAGAGCAATCTTCAGATGAGTTCTGCTGGAACGGACTCTGCATCTCAGATATGTGAAACTGTTCAGAGACACGAGAGTTGAGCACTTCTTTACGGTGTTCAATTCCAGGTTCAGGCTTCACTCGGGTTTCTAGATTGGGAGAAAGCTGAGACTGACTGAATGTGTCATTGTTCACCACATGCTGAGGCTGCTGACTTTGAATAGATTGAAATTGCTGCTGTGCATACTGATCTGGCTGTTGCAAGTGTTGAGACCTTTGCTGATATTGCTGTTGAGAATGCAGAAAGCCATCTCTTGAAGTCAATGAAGACTGAAAATTCAACTTTTCTAACTGGTTAATTTGTTGAGACTTTATATGAGCAGCCTGCTGCATACCATGCAAGTTCGAGTGACCACTTAACAATGTGCTAGTTTTGGGCATTGATGGTAATTTAACTGAACTAGTGCTCTGATTGTTCATCATGGGCCCAGAGGATGTCGCAGACGTATAACAGTTTCCAGAAGGAAAATTGTCAAAATTATTTAATCCATATCCATCACCTGATAATAAAATTGTTATCCTTTCTGAAACATGTCAATCTCAAAGGGAAAAAAAAAACGTGCAATATGTATACAGACACAGATGTGTATACTCACAAAAAAACAACAGTCCTAAAAGGTTATTAAGCTTAATACAGGTGCTGGGTTGCAGGTAAAGGTCTTAGAATCATTCCTTGATAAAATAAAATTAAAAGGAGTGAGAAAAATATTACCTTGCACTACTGGTTTCTGATTTTGATCAAAGTGCTGGTGCAAGTGTTTAGGTGAATTGGCATAAGCGGAGGCATAGCTGTCAGAAGAAGTGCCAGGTTCGTTTGCAAGCTGTATATTGTTTCCAATCAAGCCTGATCCACTACTTATAGCACCATTTGAGTTTGTAAATGGCTTCTGTAGTAAACCAGATCTAGTTCCAAAACCCATTTGACTGTTGAGGTTCTGCAATACATGACTATTTTGGCCACCAACATGCTGCTTCTGCTGCTGAAGTTGTGACAGTGGTACCATAGTCGACTCTACACTGGAAAAGGCACCTCCATTAGTATTAGAATCTATGTTCATGTGTGAGTGACTACTGCTGACTGAGAATCCAGGAGTGGGAATCATCTGGCTAGCAATTCTCTGCACCCCCATTGACGAAATGTTCCCCGCTGAGGCAACAGAAAAGCTGGTAGAAGACTGCTGATAACCATTAGACAAACCTGCAATACATAGACTCTACAATGAAGGACAAGAAAATAAAAGTGTAAGGATTGGTGAAGAATCATAATACCTAATATTACCATCAAATCTATTTAAGGTACTGCCAAGCATGCCACCAGCTGGTAACATGTTCACACTATTGAAAGATGTTGATGCTATGCTATTACACCCACTGGCATAAATCATTGAGGCATCCACAGAAGATGCAACCATCATGCTTGAATTTGGAGCATGTGACATACCAGGGGTTGGTATCATTGTGCTGATTGGAGAAGAGTTAACAAGTTGCGGATAGTGTTGGTTTTGATTACTCATAGATGCTCGTCGGAGGAAATTTGATAAACGACTCTCCAAGGTATCCAAGTTCATGTAATCCTCCTAGAAGATATGTCCAAACCATTGTCAACACAAATAGTATTCAAATTAAGGAAGAAAAGTTAAAAGGTACCCTGTTATTGTTTCCAGAATAAAAGATCTCTAGCGTTTACAAGTAAAATCCTTCGAAATAGTGGAAACTGGAAAAGAAAAATAACTAGAAGACTAGGAGAAACCTTAGACCGAGCAGCTTTCAACATGCCCTCCTCCAAGCGCTTTGCAAGATCCTTAAGCTTCTTTCTCTGTACATCTGTAACTGGCTGCTGTTGTCGTTGCAACAACATATCAAATCTGGAAGGTAAAACACAAAACATCTACTGATGAGAATGAAAAAAAAAAAAAAAAAAACCTATTGAAGTTTATCTGTTGCACACATTATTATTATTATTAAGTCAAAAGGTCAAAGCAGGAGAGGAAATTGGAATATGATAGAGACAGAAAGGCAGTAATCTAATTCACTTAATGGCATCTGCACTGCAGGGATACCACAGCAACCACTTTCTAGAAGGATCTAGCCATATGTACAAAGTTAAGCCATAAATTATGAAGAAGCATCAGTGTGATTCAATGTTGTCAAGCAAGTTGCAAATACTGTTTCACACACTGCGTTGTAGTTTATCTTTTGCACACATTATTATTATTATTATTATATTATTATTATTATTATTATTATTATTATTATTATTATTATTATTATTAAGTCAAAAGGTCAAAGGAGGAGGGGAAATTGGAACATAATAGAGACAGAAAGGCAGTAACCTAATTCACTTAATGACATCTGCACTGCACGGATCACACAGCAACCACTTTTTATAATGATCTAGCCATGTGGACAAAGTTAAGTCATAAATTATGAAGAAGCATTATTGTGACTCAATGTTGTCATGAAAGTTGCAAATACTGTTTCACACACTGTAGATACTTAAATTCTCAATAAAATTATGAAAATATTAAATTATAATATTTTAGTTAAGATTAAATATTCAACTAGACCATGCAACAGAGCCACAAAGCATAAACTGACACATAAAAGGAAATCAATCATATGTCAAAAATACTAGTTTCCTTTCACTTCTGTTTTCAGATAAACTCCAACTATCAACTTTTTTTTATGAACCTGTCAATAAATTGGCTTGTATTGTCGAGTTTTTATGCTATCATCTTGTTAGTCAACCTTAAAAAGAAATCATCTGCGCTTATTATGTATAGACAAAATTCCCAAGAAGAATCAACGAAGTCACCTTACCCGCTAAAAGAGTTCAATTGAACAAATGAAAAAAAAAAAAAAAAAAGCCTAACAACTTCTCTTGAAAAAAATCGCCGCCAACAAAACATTAAAGAGCCCCATTAAAAACACC
>Ga0099825_1007438_pt1 | contig 13331 bp, 5 predicted proteins | sample SiratroredBW_FD_76838 | JGI IMG/M metagenome (GOLD analysis project Ga0099825, IMG submission 76838) | Root nodule microbial communities of legume samples collected from California, USA - Siratro red BW | ecosystem: Host-associated > Plants > Roots > Nodule | place: USA: California | collected... | reverse complement strand
TTTTTTTTTGTGTTTTTTTTTTTTTTTTTTTTTTTTTTTTTTTTAATTATTGGGTAACATGAGTCTGTTGTGCAGCAGTCCCTTTTCTTGGTTCGGAAATCAAAAAAGTGTCACAAGGCAGCAATCTCCTACCATAAACAATGTGGGGAGATGTCCTTCAAGCAGCAACTCTAGGTACAATCTAAAACTTTTTCACATGCAATTTTTATCTGTAAAACACTAACATTTGATATTGAATTATCACCCATCAAACAAGTATTACAGATAAAAAAAAAAAAAAAAATTAATCTTTTTTTTTCATTTTCAAAAACAAAAAATTTTTCAATTTTTTAACTTAAAAAACTAAAATTTAAAATTTAAATAAAACCCAAAAAACCAATAATACAAAAAAAAAAAAAAAAAAAAAGTAACCATACAGATGCAATTACAAAAGCGCAAAGGATTCAAACATACCCGTTGTTCACCTCAAGCTTTTTTCCCAATTAGTATTTTGTCTGCGTTTCTCTCTGTATAGAAACTGTTTATCCTCTCTGTTGTAAACTCTAGAAAACGTGTATATTTTGCCAGTATCTCAAAAACGTGTTCTATGCCTTCGAAATGTAATGTTTTATATAATTTTTATCAAACTTTTCAATTCCTCTCCTTTTTTTCAGATGAAATTTTAATTATTACACTCTACTCAGAAAAAAAAAATCAATTACTTTAACCCTCATTTATGTACAATTATTATTAAATCATGTAATGGAAAATAAGAGGGTACAGTGAACTGAAGAGTGAACGTTTGAGTGGTAAGCCAAAGCCTGAAAGTGAGAGCATCAGAACAGAGTAAATACAATTTATTAAAAAATAATATACAAGAATGTCCCAAATTAATGACAGTAAAATGGGTATAAATAGTGAGAGAGAAAAAAAAGTTACTACTTAGTGAGAAAGCACATAGACGTGAGCTACAATGAATAGAGCGTGTATAACATAAAGACAAGGTACAAATTATAATTTGGATTGGGCATTAATGGATTGGGCATCAATTAGGCTGAGTCACAACTTTTTTATTTTATTTTTTTAAATGAATTTCTATTAAATTGGGCCTGAATCAAATCATTTTATTTTGTTTTATTGAATTCCTAACGGATTAGGCTTCATTTAATTTATTTTCTGCAGTCTATTTTAAAATAGACCAAAATTTCTCTTTTTTATTTTTATATTTATTAAAAAAATTTCATAAAAATAAAATGAGACTAAAATTCTTTTTATTATTTATTTTTATTTTCTAAAATAACCTAAATCATTTTTTTAGTATTATTTTTATTTAAAATGAAATATTATATATATTTTTTAAAACAATAAAATTCAATCCTAAATTTTCCAAAAACATTTTTCTTCTATTTTTTCTTTTTCAAAAAATAATTTTATTTATTCAGACAAAATTAGGTGTTGACACCTGCTTTCGTGGTTTTCGTGTCTAAAACAGTTATGAAATTTGGACCTGAAGTTTTTTAGTCCGTCCTTTGTGTCAAACAATCACAAATCGACCAAAAAAATAAAAACAAAGAGCTAGTAGAAAACTAAATTAGTGAAAAAATAAAAAGAAGGATTTGAGAGAAAAAAAAATTAAAGAGAAGGAGTTGAGAGAAAAAGAATTTAAAGAGAAGGAGTTGAGAGAAAAAATAAATTAAAGAGAATGAGTTGAGAGAAAAAGAGACTAAAGAGAATGAGTTAGGAGAAATAGAAATTAAAGAAAAAAGATAAAGAATAAAAGTGAGAAGGTGAATAAATGAAAAAAATGTGATCAATAAAGAGGAAGGAAAAAAATAATCATAAGGATGTCTTTTATAATTATGCAAAAATTGTTGTTTCCCCCATTCAACAATGTGAAGAAGAGTTTTTCATGAAAAACTCAACAACATATCATTTGGTATCAATCAATCAATAGTGTTTGCAGGGATTCTAGTTTTGGAATGGAAAATTAATAAAAGGACCATATTTGATACTGATATTATGTTTTTCTTAGAGGAAGCATACTCATGACATTTAAGGACGAAAGTCTTTGAAGGAGAGAATGATATGATCCTCTTGGAGTCAATATAATTTTTTTATTTTCTTTATATTTTTATTATGTTCTTAATTAATTAATATTTGAATGGTCACATAAGAAGAGGAGAAAAAAACTTGTGAATCATTTATGTTGTCATGGTGGAAGATAATAATGTATATAGTGAGAAATAAAGACAAGGCTACTAGTGGGGGATGAATACTAGTGGATATTAAAGGTTACATAGTTAAGATTAAAGTGAAATTTAGAGGGTATTACATAATTTGGTCTATAAAAGCACGAAAATCTAATGGAGATATAAATGAATTTTGAAAGAAAATTGAGTTTTCTCTTGAGAACTTTATGATGTTTTGATTTATAAGAACCCAAATGTGATCTTATCATGATAACCTATGTCAATCACCTCATGACTTATCACTCACCTTCTTGTCTTTCTTGAGTGTAATGTCAATATCCTTTCCCAAACTGAATGTCAAAACAGTCTTCCCTATTTTCTCATCATATAAAACCTTTAGGTATTATTTCAAACTCACCGAAATCAGCACCAAGCCCAACTGAAAATTTATCCATGAAAGATGGTCTACTTTGAAAAGTTCAATAGATGATTGAAAAATATTTGAACACAAAAGGTTCTAGTTTACATGAGCATATTGAAACATTGAAAGAAAGAAAGATGAGATGCAATACTCCATCAAATAATGTTTCTCTGAGATCGTGTCACACTTAAAAGCCAATGTTGACTCTCAGAAACCAAAATACCCAAAGAGACATATATTCTTTTTTGTGATGTCAAGAAGGGGGATAATTAGATTGATTTAGATGGGGAGAAAATATGGAGATCTAGGAAAACCTAAAATTGAATTAAAATTATTTGTAACCTAAACATATATGCAAATATGGAGATCTAGGAAAACCTAAAATTGAATTAGGTTATGTGTATTTAAGATTTGTGCATTAGTTAGTACATGTAATTACTATCTGTTATTCTGTTAGAATTAGCATTTAAAAATGATTGTAAATATTAGTGTTCTATCACATATAGTTTTGTCATCATCTAAAGGAGGAGATTGGTTAAGTCACTAGAAAAAATGATATAATCTCTTAGATGATCTTATGACAAGAGAGTCATATGAGTTTTGATGATCACAAATAATGTAAGACAAGTAAAAGGTCTAACCAAATTAATAAGTATGCAGAAATAGGAAAGGACTTATTAGAGAAGGATTAGGATGTAAGACAAGTAAAAGGTCTAACCAAGGACTTATTAGAGAAGGATTAGGATGTAAGACAAGTAAAAGGTCTAACCAAATTAATAAGTATGCAGAAATAGAAAAGGACTTATTAGAGAAGGATTAGGACCACCAACCTACATGAATCAGACAAACGTGGAAATGTGGTTTCGATGCTAAAGACTAAGTTAAAACATATTAGACGATATATGGGTGCTACATTCACTACATGCTTAAGCCATACGAATTAAGATCTATTGATACTAGACGATCACAAAGACTAGAATATATCCTTGATGAAGAATGAATTAGATGATATAATCTGGATACATTGAACAGACGATTCAATAATGCAAAGACATATCAAATGAACCTATAACAAATGGTCATCCTAGAAGAATGTACTAGATGACCAAAGAGCATCATATGATCTAGTCAATCTTCATGATATATGAAACCAGTTCTTAAACGTATTAGACGAATTGACAAACACTTTCATATTCACATCATGGACTTTTCTAAACTTAGTATTTACATTTAATTTATTACTCTCTTATATTTGTCAAATGATTAAGACTTGTTTTTAAAATATCAATTAATATAAATCAACGTTAAAGTCCTAATTAGAGTATTATAGAAAAATTTTCACACTCTGAGCAGGGAACCTCATATATTTTGATATTGAATGAAATTCAAAAATATATTTATATATAGCTGGATTTTGTTCAAGTCTGATTGCTTAAGTGTTTGTAATTTAGATAGGCTTAAAAAGTATGGAAATTACATTAATATTTGGAACAGAAAGGTTTTATAATTCTAAAATTCAAGAGTATGTTTCAAAAATATCTAAGTGTTTACACGGTGATTTCTAATGACTCGTTTATTTAAATATAACTTACAAATTTTCAATTAAATTCAAATTATTTCTAGAAAGGATTACAGGATTGAAGGTTAGTTGTGGAAATTCAATCAAAGAAGATTCAAGTGTTTTTAATCAGAGATATGCATTCAAAGTACAAATACAAGCAGGAAAATATTCAAGACAAGAAGGAAATAATATATCAGATATTTCTTTATCAAGCAACTGTGAGACGAAGATGAAGCCACAGTGAAAGAGTTGCATAAAATATTTTCATAAAGAATCAAAGCTCAAAATTTAAGGAATCTGGAAATAGAAACAATTTGAATGCATAGAGGATAGAAGCTATATATAATCAAGATGCAGAGAATTAATCAAATAAGAATTTTCCTTTAAATCGTCAAATGGAATGAAGAGAATGAATAGCACAAATTATGAAAAGATCAAGTGCAAATATTATAAAGCTTTCAACATTCAAATAATTGCAAGTAAAGAAATAAATTCAAAATGCTCAAATATGTGATAGACAGAAGATTATATCAAAGCTAAATTTCCATATATAATACATGAGAGAAGAAAAGACAAAAAGAATGAGAGTCATGAAATTAATATCTCAAGTCTCCTGGTTCAAATTTGAAATGACAAATGAGTGCTTTTAATTGATTGATAAATGAAGAATATACAAAAGATATTCATAAATACAAAAGTTGTCATTCATAAAAGATAGAAACTTCAAATGTTGTCATTCAAGAACCTATATACAGACCATTGAAGATGAAGCAGAAAAAAAGATGGGAGAAAAGAGGAACGCACACAAAAATACATCACAAGAGAAATATTGAGAGCGAGTTTCATTGATCATATTACTATACAAGAGTGATTAGAAAAAGGGTTTTGTGCTAAAACATTGTAAGTCCTTCACTTTGGGAAAATTACCCTGTGAGCTTAATTTATTCTCTTTGTTGAGAGTGATTTTCTCTTTGTTGAGAAGTCTTGATCTCAAGAGGAGATTAGGATTGGGTTCACCTAGAGAGGTGTGAATACTTGTTGTTTAGAGAGGTGTTGAATATTCGTTACCTGGAGAGGTGTAGAATAATCGTTCCTAGATTAAAACTTGCACCTGGAGAGTTGTAATAACTTGTCTCTGGAGAGGTTTGAAAACTTGTTTAGTGAAAGTTGTTAAGCGTTGCTTAAGGAGATTGGGTATAGCCTTAGTTTATAAAGTGAACCAATATAAATATGTATCTATTTCGCTCTACTTTATATTTATTTTATATTACCTTTGAATTTTTTTTTATATTATCTTCAATTCTATCTGGTGCTTTGAATGTCAAAATGAAAAAAAAAAGAAAACTAAACAATGGTAAATAGCAATACTAACTATAATTATCTTAAAATAGTCAAATACCATGAATTAACAAGATTATGAGTATCTTTATCCGTTATTTAAACTAGACCACAATTAAAAGAACAAGATTGGTGGAAAAACTACAAAAGAAGACAAAAAAGCCCAAAACATTAATAATTTAGTCTAACTTTTATATAAGTAACTTTTTATACAAACATTAGAAGAATTAATTTTATAAAATAGAATAATATCAATAACAAATATATATTTTTATTGTTTTAGTGATACCGTTATCTTTAAAGAAATTATAAAATAGGAACCTTATACTTAAACATGTACATTGTTTTTAAAAAAATATATTAGTAACTATTTGGTTTGATAAGTTATTAGGACAAGACAAACTAACGGGTTGAATAATCTAGTTTAGTCCATCGAATTTAAATCACTTTATTACCCTACTATGAATATAGTAAAACTTTTTTTGATTTAATGTTATTTTATTTTTTATTTTCCTTTTAATTTATACAAAAGCAGGTCCTTCTAATTTTTCGTATTTAAGGAAATCCATTTGAAAACTTCCATTCAAGAAAATTAAAGATTTAATATTTAATAAAAATAATTTGAGAAATTTTAATTATATCCCATTAAATAGTTAAATAAAGTAATGTGGCATTTGTATAGTGAAAACGTATTTTTCGACTTGAAAAAAAATTCTGACATATCCTATGAAAAAGAATTATCTAGATAACAATGTGCCCTGAAAATATTATTTGAAAAAAGTATATTAAAATAAGAAACAAGTATTTATAAATTCAAGTTTCCAAAAAGACTAGAAATTTCTCCCCCGTATTAAATATACTCACTTCTCTTTTATTTTTATTTGTTTTGTGTTACGCTTTTTATCACGTTTTTTTCCTATTAAATTGTCCATCGCATGTTTTTCTTTCTCTTATCAGCTACCCTATATCCTCCACTTCTCGGTCTTTGTTTCTATTTGACAAAGTACGTTGACAAAATTTTAGATTTTTGACACTGCAATCTCAATTGTGGCTATAAAGTCCAAACAAAATAACTCTTTTCTTTGAACAAAAAATGGCCTTCTCTTTTTTCAGCAAAGAAAAGGGTTTTTTTGTTGTATAGGCTTATTGTATGGCCACATTCATCACAGATAGGACATTCTAAGTCCAACCCTTTGTTCCCACAATTTCTAGAACTCTCCAAATATTTGACGAACTTAAAATCCTTCATATATTATATATGTGTGTCCAAAATTCTTTGAATTCAAAGCTAGAACTATGCGCAAATTCACTTACATTTGCATAATTAACTTCGTTTTTTATTGACAAACCATTCATAGTCATGAACTCTATCATTTGTAATTCAATACACTCAAAAGTTTTAGATTTTCATTTATATATCATTCATAAATAATTTTCTCCTTTAATTTAATTTACTAATTAAATAATATAATATTTTTTCTAGATAAATCATAACACAGTCGGTAAATACCATAATAAATAGCATTTTAAATACTGAGACATAATAATATGAAGAAACTTGGAATCCAAACAAATTTTTGATGGAAACTTTAAGTTATGCCATAAAATATTTATTCTAAAAATTTATAATAATAAATCAAAACTATGTAATTGATTTTATATTATGTAAACCTGTATATAGTTTTTTACACATTAATTTTCAAAGATCTTGCAAGTAAATATTTAGGAACGCAAAGAATCTCTTTAACTCCCCACCAACACAATATTATTTTCTTAAATAAAAAATTATTGAACAAGAATAGTCCACTCTTGGGAAGCAGAAGGTTCTTCGGAGACTAATTTCTTCAGTCTTGTTCTTTGACCAGGAACCCTAGACCTTTTCACCTTCGTCACCCACTAAACTTTTTTGGCACATTCTCAATCAAGTCGTCTCTCAAATGTGTCTTTGACTATATTTTGCACTAGAATTTTCAAAGTTGCTAACTCTTGAATATAGTCTGACTGTACATAATAAGGTATTGAGTTTTCCTTATTATAATAATCATATTTACAATCAGTATACATGATTGAGAACATGGATTGATACATATAGGACGGCATATATCGCATGGGATAAACATATTCAACTGGTAGTTCCATCGGTTCTACATATGTTTTTTTGGAAAATTCTCATTATTTACTTAAACAATTGAATAGATGGTAAGGTTTATGACTTGCTAATTAAAGGAATTAATAACTAAATAATAGCTAAATAAATTAATAACAAAGAATAAAATAACATTGAATTAACGAGAAGATTTTTGTTTAACTATGTTTGTTGATGGATCTAACAAAAATAAGGTTTATATTTATATAAATCACTAACAGAATTTCTACGTTATGTTTTCACATGTGGTATGACAATACTTCAACTGAAATTATGGTATTCTTGTCGTATGTTTTATCTTTATTTTATGAGCCTAATTATGAAATTTAAGTATTTTTAATTTGTGTGATTGTTACGTATGGTGGGTATGAAAAAAAACAATTTTGATTATGCATTTTTTTTTCACTACACATCTTATTGATTGGATGATAAAGTTGTGAACTTTTTATTGTCAAAAAAATTGTGTATGATTCATGTTATAATGAAATTGTTAATTACAAAAGAGAGAGAAAAGAAAAATATGAATTGTTTGACCCGGAATGAGAAAATGAAATTGCTATGCATGATTAATAACATATGTAGGTATTATATTGGTTTGGAATTGCATGTATGATGAACTTTTCAGTCACCAGAGTGACCAAATTTTTACCATATGTATGATGATTATTACCTATGAATTAGGATCGGTATGTAATTATCTACAAATTTTTTATAGATAAAATTCATAGGTATGATCTGTATGTAATAGTTTAGTAAGTATTAAATTTACTTAGGAATGAAAGTCCGTATGTTATAATCCACAGGTAAATCGAGAATTTCTTGAAGTGATTCATTTCCAAATCAATGATAATTTATTTATTTACTAATAAAATAAATGATGTTATATTATATGTTTATGGATTTATCAGTATATTGAATTCATTATTATAATACATTTTTTAATCATCTAAAGGTTGCTAATTTTATTTTATAACTAGTTGTTCTTACCTCAACTATGTTGAAATAGAATAGTTAGTGTTAATCACCATAGTTAGTGTTGATCACCACATCTGAGGTATTTTTGCTATGAAACTCAAAGCTCCGTCACAATTTTTTTCTTAAAAGGTGTCTCGGATGATTAAGGAAGGAAGATGTATTTAAATTACCCTTAGTTCAACTCCTAAACAATGTAAGACTATTGGATGTACAATAACAAGCCCTCCAATTGAGGTCTTAAAGGAACGAGGGTCCATATTTGTAATCATTTTTCCATTCCCCTATAGTCAAGGGTTAAGAGAATGATGCTTCATCTTTTTACTACTTTTCCTTTTCCATTGACTAAGTTAGTGTCACGACACCATGTTTGTTGAGACAACATCGTTACTATCAATCACTGCATTAGAGGTATTGTCCACTTTATGGCTTAGAGCTCCATAATGTTTTTGTCCTTAAAAAGCACCTTGAGGGAGTGGGGGGCATTGCTTAAGGTATATTTCAATTTCCCTTGTCTCAACTCCTAAGTGATGTGAAGACTATTTGGCATACTGAAATAAATCCCTAGTTGAAAGTTCTCTCAAAGTAAGTATTATAAACCTTCTTGCTTTTCAAAAGAACACAAATATAGTCATCATCTTCTAAGGATTATAACCATTCTTCATCTTCCTCATGAAACTTATGTTGCTTCATATTCTTCACCTAAACCCAAATTTAAAGAAGAAAACAAGTAGCGTGAAATGTTTTAAATGTTTGTTGTATGGACACAAAGCTTTCACTTGTACAAATATAAGGTTTGCGGAGTAAAAGATTTTGGGCATTCTTCTTCTAAAAAACTACAATGGTTGAGTGAAGATGGAGAGATTAAAGTGATTACTCAAGTTCTTCTAAATTTTTTCATTAGGAAGTACAAAGATGAAGTATTATGTGATGTTGTTCCCATAGAGGCATGCCATGTATTGTTAGGAAGGCCATGGAAATATGATAGACATGTGTACCATGATGATATCAAAAGGCAATGAGAGAATAAAGGGAGAAGCATAAGTCATGTGATCATCACAAGGACAAGGAAGACAAGGAGTCACTCATCGCTTTTACAAGGAGGTAAAAAAAGGTAAAACTTGTTCATAAAACCTTGTATCTTCTTTTTCCAACCAATGTTTTCTCAATATCTTCTCCACTTCCTCCTTGACATTCCTTAGGCTTGGAAACACTCTTAGAGGAATTTGAGGGAATATTTGAAGATCCTCCTAAAGAGTTACCACCCTTAAGAGGTATCAAACATTAGATAGACCTCATTCATAGGTCAAAACTACCTAATAGACCAACCTAGAAGAGTAATCCTAAAGAAACAAAGAAGATACAGAGATAGGTTGCTGGGTTTTTGGAGAAGCAATGGATTTTGTGAAAGCATGAGCCTATGTGCCATGCCTGCAATTTTAGTACTGAAAAAATACTAATCTTTTAGAATGTTTACGAATTGTAGGGTTATTAATAATATCACTATCAAGTACATATACCCCATCTCTCGGCTAAATGATTTGATAGATGAATTGTAGGTAAGACTATGTTCTCAAAATTGATTTAAAAGCGAATACAAATTAATACATGTCAAAGAGGATGATGAATGGACAACCACTTTCAAAACAAAATTTGGACTATATGAATAGTAGTTATGCCCCTTGGACTAACAAATGTGTCGAGTACTTTCATGAGACTCATGCATCATATACTTAGACCTTTCATTTAAATTGGTTAAGGTAAATTTTGATGATATGCTTGTAATGGAGGGCCATTTGTAAGAACACATATTGGACCAGTAATAAAAGCTATGGCTAGAAAATTGAAAGAGGAAGAAGGACCTCATAAGACTTTTATCCTATAGAGAGTAGAATATTAGAACTTCCTTTTCTTTTCTTCATGTCTTCATACAAATATAAAAATAGTACAATAGGATTTTTTAAGTCTTATATTTTAGGCCAAGTAGAATAGAATTTTGGACCTTTAGCCTTGGATCAAAAGCCACCTAGGACGTCCACGTATGAAGTTTACAATTCTCCAAGTAGGCGTCACATATGAAGCTTATCACACAAGAATCCAAGTAGCCACCACATGTGAAGCTTGTCATCCAAGTCTCTTCATGCCATTTATCCACCTCTCATTGGAGAAGCGTTTGATGCTTAGGTTGAAAGCTATCTTTATCACATGTTAGCATGTGAGTGGAGAAGATTTTGAAGCTTGTGCGACAAGTCACTTATGCCACATGTCAACTTGTGAGTTAAGAGGATTTTTGAAGCCTGTGCCACAAGCTTAGACGTCTAGAGTAATATAGATAAGAGTGTTGGCTCATGTAATTTTCAACTTTGAATTGAGTGTAAAATTTTGTCCAATTTGGAAAAACTTCTACTTGTCTCAAAGTTTTCTCTAGAGTACTCTCTTTTCTAATCCATTTCTAGACTCCTCCTACCTAAATCTAAACACTTTTTGTATTCAAAAGCCGTGGCATAATCTAAAAGCATCCTTTTCATCTCCTTGCTTGATTTTGAACTTTTAAACAGTTATATGGAAGCAAGGGATTGTGGAAATAGTGTTCATGGATGGAATTGGACATAAATTCAAGCGAACAAGTGCAGAAATGAAGGAAAAGATAGGTGAGGTTGTCAACACCTAATTTCGTCCAGACAAATAAAGTCATTTCAAAATAAATAACTTAATTTTTTTTAATAAATAATAAAAAAAAGGGGTTTTGTTTCATTCTATTTTAGAGATAAAGTTTTAAAGTAAGATCCATAAAAAGGGAATGAAATTGGAAAGAAGCTCAACCCATTAAAAAATTCAATCAGAAAAATAATGGTCTTGGAATAAAATTCAAATTAATAGGGCATGTGAAAAATAAAGTTGGTCCATTAAAAGTGTGTTCAAAAAGAAAATTTGTTATTTGTCCCCATTAAAGTGCTGACATAGGTTTCTTTTTCTGCCTGTCTCCTTTAAGGCTCGTTAATTACATGAAAATTATTAAAAAAATAATAAAAAGGTTAGAAATTTTGAATAGTTGATCTGATTATTATTTTGATTAATTATAATTGATTCTGCTTAATAATGATTAAATGCTGGTAATTTTCAATTAAATGCTAATTATTTTTTAGCAATTTAGGCATTTTCTTTTTTTGGACTATTATGTCTTTTATTTCACAGAATAGTAATTAGAGATTTTTACATTAGCTGGTTTATGTTATTTCTCCAAATAAATAATATATATTAAATAATAATAATAATAATAATAATAATAATAATAGTTTTTAAAATAAAAAAGGTATTTAAATATATATTACTCTTGTTTTTTTATTTATTTAGGTTGCTTCCAATAAAAGTAGAATAAAAAACGATTTTAAAAAATATGATTATGTAGATTGTGGTTTACCTCAAATATTCTCATTTATTCTCTGCTTCCGTTCATATCCCATAATTCTTAGATTTGATTATATGTATAACATGGCAGCAACCGTCCAGGTTCGTCCCCCTTGGTATTCAATAGCCAATTAGCAGTTGCAGAAATCATAATCAAGTGGGATAATTAGGAATTAATAGATTTAAGTTTGAATTAAAAGCAATAGTCAATTAGCAGTTTTTGAAGTTATAATTAAGTGGGAATAATTAGGAATTAATGGAGGAGAATTTGAATTAAAAAAAAGAAAGAAGTTGAAGAGTATCTATAGAAATATACATAGGGAATAGTGGGCTGGCACGAGACACACAATAATATAGAGAGAGAAAAAATTACAGTGCTTGAAAATTACTGTGCGTTTGGAGTCATTGGAGAAAGAAGGAGCAAAAGGTACTGGAAACTCGAAAGCTTAAACAAGTAAGAAGGAGCTGATTTTGTTAAAGCTGGTCTTCAACTGGTACGTCTTGATAATTTCGTCCTCATGTGACTGTCATTTTTATGTTTGTTCTTACTTTGTTGGTTTTTATAAGTTATTGTTGTGTTTGTCTTTGCTCGGTGTGTTTTTTATCTGTTGAAAGTTTAAATCATAAATATTAGTAATTTTATATTGGTTGTTGTAAATAAATTGGCACTGTAATTCTGGTTTTGTATTATACTTGGAGATGTTGCCATAAGTATGTCTCTTTATTCAATTTTGGGTGTGAGGGCTACTGCTCGACACTTTCTTGATTTTTCACATTATTTAGAGGCCACTGTTTTTGCCATAGCCTCATTTCGCGACAATGCCAAAAAACAAAACCTAAAAGCTAAGAATTCCTTATTCAAACTGTCGGTGATTGCCGCGGTTTAAACCCATTATTGGCAAGACATGTAGGTTTTAATCCCACATTTTTAATTTATTACTATTACAAAAAGAAAAAAAAATTATTCAATTGATTTTTGGTTGTGGCTTTTTTTTTTAAATTCCATCCACTTTTCTAATCTTTTTAAATATAAAATAAAAAAATTCTTAAAAAATAATATTATAATAATTTTTTTTTTAAAAAGAGAAAAAATAAAAAAAATTAAAGAATATAAAATATTTTTCAAAATAAAAAGTATAAAAATTGTTTAATTTTACTATAGCTAATTATAATATTAATTATTTCTATGCCATTTGCATTTATTATTTAAATCAATTAGTTAGTTTTTTTTAAATATATATATATATATATATATATATATATATATATATATATATATATATATATATATATATTTATATATATATTTTTATTTTT
>Ga0099825_1007430_pt1 | contig 13342 bp, 8 predicted proteins | sample SiratroredBW_FD_76838 | JGI IMG/M metagenome (GOLD analysis project Ga0099825, IMG submission 76838) | Root nodule microbial communities of legume samples collected from California, USA - Siratro red BW | ecosystem: Host-associated > Plants > Roots > Nodule | place: USA: California | collected... | reverse complement strand
GTCAGCATCATGTGAGAAGAACAATTAAGATGAACAAACTATTGAGTTCCCTCACTTCGCCAGTAGGCAAGCAGCAGAAAAAACGAATAAAGTAAGCATTGAACTATTCGTCCAAATTAGACGAAAGGTCTCCGCCTGATACGGAAGACTTCACTTTCCAATTCTTTTCACTCAAGTCTGGGGGGCAAGTGTACTACCCGCCCAAAGTAAGCATACTATCCACCTAGGGTATGTATACTGTCTGCCCAGAGAACCGAGAACTCCTATGTACACGAGGAAAAATGATATTCCAAATATACACACAACCCCTGACACAAAAGCTGCAAAAGCTGACAAGACGTAAGAAATAAGTAAACTCTAAAAACCCTATAAATACGTGAGCAGTAAGGACCAGAGGTAAGAAAGTTTTAAGATAAGCAAATTTAACTCCGATAACTGGGCACTTACTTGAGCGTCGGAGTGTCATCGCAGGTACAACCCCCCGCTTCGGACAAGGTGATCGAGTTATCCGTCCAGAGGGAGAGCCATTCGGACTTGATTGGCGTTGAGGCCGGACTAGATAGGAGAGATCCAAACAAGAAGCTGTCGGACTATTGTGGTCCCTAAATTCGTGTAAGAACAGTTTCTAAAGGTTAACTTTACGTAGTGTTATTTAAGTTGGTACTCTAATTCATCACTAATTTTTAAATTAGTTTTTGATTAAAGTATTTTAGTGTTAGTCAAGCATGCTCTAATACATTTTTATTTTAAAATTTTTTAATTTAATGTGGACTAAGCCTAGACTAAATAAAATTTATGTTTAGTATTAATTTAATTTGTATCGGTGTGACCGACACTAATAACAATGATTTAAAAAAAAAATCTTGTACAACGCCTTTGTTTTTAATAAAAGTAAAATAGTAAAAGAAAAAAAATGCAATAGATGAAGGAGATAAGTGTAGATAAAGAATATGAGTATGGATGAAGCAAATGAATGTGAATGAAGAAAATGAGTGTGGATGAAAAACGATGAGTGTAAAGAGATTTGTGTAGAAAAGTGAGAGAGGAAAAATACTTTACCGTTCTTATTTGTTGTCATGATCATGTGCAAATTCATAACAAATAAATTAATATTGGCTTAATCGACGCTAACTTAAATAAATATTAAAAATATATTATGTTAATATTTATTTGATCAACATTAAATAAATAATGAAATATATAAAATTAGTGTCAATCTCGGCAACATTAATTTAAACTAAAAATAAACAAGATTAGTGTCAACTAGACTATACTAATCATATTTATTTTTAATATTTATTTCAGTTGGCATCAGTTTAAAATCATCTAATTTCACGCTAATAATGTTCAGCATTATGTGGACTTCATATGTCTCAACTAAGTAAACACTAATTATACACTAGCACAAATAATTTTATTTATTAAAAATTTAGTTTCAACATGACATTGACTTAGTTGACTCTATTCTTGTATTTAGTATTGGTTTATCTGGCGTATATGTTTTACATAATATAAAATTAAATTCAAAAATAATTTCGTTCTTTGTATGCTTTTAAAAAAGTTAACCTTTTGTGTCAGGTTAGAGTCAGTTTTGATGACTCTAATAGCGTCACATTTTGGTTGACGTTATTATTTAAAAGTTAGTGTTGCAACAAAGAGTTACTTCTCCTTTTTAGTAATATTGTTAGACAATCTGAGTGGTTTGTCCTTGATATTGTGTCTACTCTTACATACTTAAAACTTGCATTCTCTTTATTTTATCACTCACTTAAAACTCCTTCTTCCACTTTCATTGATCTTAAACTTTCTGTTAATATTGTTGTTGTCTATGTATTTTATGAAGCCAACTCAGGTCAAAAACAAAGGAGACTTGAAGATGTTTTAGCTTTAGTGTGTGTGTGTGTATATGTGTATTGTCTAAATCATGTGCATACATCATATGTCATTGGAATGAGCTCTAAATATCCTCTAATATTTTCAAAATATAAAATTAGAAGTGGGATAAATTTGTTTAAGTCAAAATGTTTCAATAAAACTTTCAACGAATTATTTTTCAAAACAATAAGCTAAAAGAATCCTATCACCAGGAAATCAATCGATTTAAATCTGTTTTCAATCGATTGATTTTATAACACTATAACAAACTTTCAAAACAATTTTAGAGACTTATATAATAGCTTTCAAAAATATTTTTTCAAGAAGAGAACATCACTGAGACATGTAAGTGAACATTGAGAACAAAAACAGTAAGCAATAGAGTGATTTATAAAGTATTTTTTATTCAAGAAGAACCAAGAAAGTGATTCTTGGAGCACATTCTTGGATAGTGATTGTATTGCACTGGTTTATAGTAGTTTAGCATTCAGAAAAGTCACTGCAATTCATTTTCCTCTATTGGTTTTATGTTAATGTAATTGTAGTGCTGTATAGTTTTCAATTTTCATTAATTGAAGGTATTTTGGGACTACAATTGTATAGAGTTTACTCTTGTAGGGGTGCAATCGGGTTTTGCACTATGTTAGTGTGATATTGCATTGGTGTAATAGGGTTCTGCACTGTGATTATGAGATCTTGCAGGGTGCAAAATTGTTGCTTTGTTATACTGTGTGAACAATAGTGTTCTTTAGTGAAATTCTTTTACTTATTGACAAGGAGATTGAATGTAATTTTTGAAAAAAAGTGCATCAAGATAAATATGGGTGTTCTTGCTCTTTCTTTATCTTAATCTTGTTTGAGGAGTTGATTCTGCATAATTTTTACAATTAATTATTTTTAGAATTCAATTGATTGCTTCTCAGTTCTTTTCTTATTATTATTGTTAATCAAATATGTTTTGGATTGAATATGTTAATTTTGTGATTTAACAAATTGTTTTCCTGTACTACTGATTGTTTGGCTGATTTATTTTCTTGTAATCATCTTGCAAGAATATGAGAAATTTCAATTCATTATCTTTTTAGATTGCATTCTATAGTTGATTAATTGATTCTGAAATTCAATTGATTATAATTTTTAAACAACAATTATAAGATTTCAAATTATCTGTTTTTCAATTTTAGTTGTAGTTGGAAGTGGATTTTTCACAAGGTAAATTCAATGCATTGAATTAAATTGATTATTTTTTTTAGCATTGTACTAATTGTTATTTTAATTTATTGTTTTTGGTTTTTTAATTGGTTGATTTTCTCTTGTGTTGTTAATGATTGTATAATAATCTGTCTCAATTGAGAAAATTCCTTTTTCCTTTATTTTTTTTATTATTTAATGAAAGTTTTTAAAAGTTTAATTCACTCCTATCTTAAATTTAATCTAAAATTCTTTTTAATTTCAAAATAATGATTTTAATGAAAATATCATCATATAAAACTGCTTATAAGTGTTTTTATATTTTTAGGTAATAAAGTTTAAATATTACGATCTTTTATTATCTCCCACGATCTTTGAGTTCTGAAGTAAATCTTCATCTTTCCGCAAATGAAAGTTTTCACGAAAAAATATGAGATGAAGATAAAGAATTATTGGAAATCCAATTTTTGTGTGGTATTATTCTCTTGTACTTTTTGCTTTTTCTTTATATTTCTAAAAAAAATGATAGCATATTAACGTGTTAACGATAAAGAATATTATAAATGCAGAATGAATTTCGATAAAAAAAGATATAATATATTATTAAAAGTTAATATTTTACCATCACAACAAACTCACGCAATACAAAATGAACCCTAAAAACTTTTTTTTTCAAACCTACAAAAAGAATCAATTTTGTAAACTTAGATACGGACACCAGTCCTTTGACACCCATAAAAGTGATATACATTTCTTTTAAACTTAAATAATTATTATTTATTATAATCTAATATTTTATTGTAAAATGAGTTGTAACATGAATAATGGTGTAAAAAAGATATTTTTTTTTCTTATATAAAGTGTTCATATTTACACAACTAATATTAAACTAGTAATCTCCATATGTTATTAGAAATTATTTATTTTAATTTGGAAAGATCATAAAATAATAATAAATACATTAGAAGGTAATCCATCAAACATCAAAAAGAAAAAAATTCTCAAATTTTAAGCGTTAATGTTCTGAATATTTAATTCCACAAGTAAAGCTCCTTTAAAATTTAAATCTGCAAATAATTACTTAGACAGTTTATATCTGCAAATAAAATCTTGCGAAAGAAAATCATAAATAATTCCAGCTGAGTAATGAACCTACAAATAAAAACATTTTTTTGTGAACCGACATTTTTATTTGTTAGTTTTGTGTGAAGAGAACCTCACTTTCTCATCATGACTCTATATTCGATTTCTTTCCCTTCATTTTTTTTCTCAATTCAAAAAATAAAATAGTGAAAGTTATCTAAAACACCAAGAATATGCACCAAAAATATTCCCATCTAAACCTCTCATCCAAATAAAACACACACACTAAGACAACAATAGAGATAAATTCAAATTCAAAGCATATATATAGGTGAGATGTCATAATAAGTGGTTGATAAACACCTCAAAAAAAAATAATAATAACTCCTGAACATGCCACGGCCAAACTTTTAAATTTCAACTCACCAAAATTAAACTATATGTTATAGCATAGAAAGCGATTGAAACAGTGTCCAAATACTCCTTCAAACATTAATCACTTTTATGGTCCTACTAAATTGTGCCAATTCAAGAACCTTTGCTTCTAATATCAACCACTGAGGATGTTAAGTCTCTTCCATGGCATAATAATAGAGGATGTTAAGTCTCTTCCATGGCATAATAATAAATCTTATGTTTCTTAAAAAAAAATTAGATGAATTGATTCTCAACAACTTGTTAAGATAAGAACAGACTTTACTTTTAAAAAGGCTTCCAGAATTTTGTTCTACAGAATCATATCATATTTCCAGGAGTTTTGGGTTACATTTGAATATTTTTATAAATATTTTTAAAATTTTAAATAAATAAAATAAAATTTATAAGTAAGTTTCTATATTTTCGTAGGAATACAACTCTTTTACTTAAGACGAGATAATATATGCTTCGTGAAAATAAAAACAGTAAAGAAATGATTCTCAATAACCTTCGAATATGAAAATACTTTCGTATTCTTATTGAAAAAAAAATATCACAAACATCATTCAAAATATTATTAACATTAGAAAATGAACTCGGGTTCTTAAAACAACTTACCAACAGCAATTGCTTCGATAAAAAAAATGAAATGTTTGTTTTGGATTAAGGTTAACTCTGTTGTTTGAGTTATTATGGATGTAATTATTTTTTTACTGATAAAGAAAATCTTTATTTTGGTGCATAAAGAAAAGACTACAGAGAAAGTGCAAATGCAAACACAAAGACAGTGAAATAAACCAACCAACCACTTCAAAAGGGGCCCACACCCCACCATTTTGCTTATTGATGCAATTAGATTGAGAATATTTAGTGAGTTGAATAAGTTGGGAAGCAAAATCCAAAGCAATTTCCTCCAACTCATTATTTATATACTGTTGACCTGCATTATCTGTTATAAACTAAAATGATCCAACTCCTGTATCACCAAGTGCTTGCTATGATATGACTTTGGAGTATTTCTCATTTTTTTTCTATAGTCAAAATCAATTCACAATAAGTGTTTTCTGGTAAAATTTAATGAGAATGTCAAAATAATATTACATACCAAATATTAATTTACCATAACTAATTTTTCTGATATATTAAAGAAGTACCATAAGCATGAATATCTTAACTTTTAGACAGTAGATATATAGTAACACTCCAGAAGTACACAAAAAGGCCTTGTCTTCTACTTTGTTGCTTTCTTATGTGGAAGGACTCATCTTGTTGTTTTGCCAGAAATCATTGCATTATTTTTTTAAGGACATACTTCACACGTATAAAATGGTGCAAGGAAGAGAAAGCTAGCTAACTATTCAGAAGATGGGAAACTGGAAGGGTTGGAGGTACTTCAAGAGGGTGTCTATCTACCCAATTAGAAGTATCCTTCTTAAAGTGACTTCAAAGTTCATGTTCAAATCTAAAGGTAAAGCTACTTTGAAGTTGAGATGCTATGATTCACTTGTAATTCTGGATGACATAGTTAACTTTCCTTTGATACTTCTTTGTTTATGGAGTTGAATACAGGGCATAGAAATGGACTTCTGAGTCTTTACAAAGACATGGAGTCTTGTGGAGAATATTCAGATATCCAAGTTATGTGGAAAATGATTGAGTCTTCCTCTCCTCAAAATACATTTCACAAGAAAAGAACCAATATTTCTTCATATTGGATGATCTGTTTTAGGCCAACTTGAAATATTGTTGAGTGGTTGTTTACATGGTCATGATTTTTTCTTGATGGGTGAGTGCAGCAAAGGTTTGATTAAAGTATCATATGAGAAAGTGGAATCAAAATTTTCAAGTTCCATTCCCTCAGCGTCTACTCCTTCCTTCACACATTAATTTTGTTTCCAAGGGAAGTAAAAGGGAATGATCAGACTTTAATTATTCAGTATCAGCTGAGTTTTAGTCTATATTTTGGATCTACATTTCAGAGGTAGGTTTGCATTTGTAAATACAAGCTCGAATCATCTATATTTTGCAAAGTATAGTTTTAAAGCAACCAATGATTCTTTTGAAACTTAGTATGTGAATTGCTAAACAGGAAACCAAAACATATCACCAAATTTGGCAAGACAAATATAGTTCAACAATACAGCTGAACAGAAACCAAAAATAGCCCAAAGAATTACCATCCAAAAAAGAAGCAGAAATCACATAAACCAGCGTGATATATCCAGTTAATATAGGTGTTGCCGGTGCAGCTCTTACAATTTACCAATATCCAAATTGCCAATTTCCATTTGTGCATCATTTTCTTATGAAAATCTTACACAGATTTGTGTTTATTTTAAACCTAATAACATCTTTTCAAGTAAATTAATGTATAGGTATCAGTAAGAAGAGCAATGTTTTTGATACTTGTACTTGACATGTGGCCTTCAATTGAAGAATTCTGTGTTTGGACTCAAGTTGAATTCCAAATTAAGTTTAACTTTCAAGTTAGTTTGTGGCAAGTATTCCAACTAAAATTTTTTCCTGTGACAACCTTCCTCAATTTAGAGAGGATATTATACTCGTATCCCTACACTTTTGATGTTTCAAAAACATTCTAAACTTTTAATGACATTCCTTTCTTAAATACATTAAGCGTATGCTTTAGGTATATGACATATTAAACAAACGTCTATTTCGATCTAGTATTCCTCATTATCAAGATTATGAAATTTTTAATACCATCAAGTCGAAGTAACCATTGACAGTTTTAATAGAGAGGGACAATTGAAAAGCAGATACCAAATGTTATTGCATAATATGCTCGCAGTCTTTACACATGATACTTGCTACCACAACAACACTACAAGTTCTTACACCTCAGTACATAGGAAAAACATTTAAACACTACTTCTAAATTAGAAAACAACCAGAATTTAATAGAAGAGCAAATATAAATGAAGACTAATAAAGTCTATTCAAGTTCAAGCCGCATGGCCATCATGAAGCAGACTTTGATCAAAGTGCCAAACACCTGCAAGCCATAAAACACAAACACAAGCAGAAGCTATTAGGAGAAAAGTACCATACTGATGGAAATGTACACATCAAAGGCAAATTTAGTGAACCAATATGAGAAATAGTGGTAGCAAAACATACCGTGACCCTTTCCAACCCTTCTCAGTTGAGCTACATACTCTGATATCTTCTTAATTGCTTCAACCTGTACAAAAGAAAGGGACACGTTTTAAGAAACAGATAAAACAGACTGGTAACAAAAGCAAGGTACAGTCTCTATATATTGTTAATTGCCGAAATTTCTATGAATTCACAACCACTCTGCAGTTTAGATGACTTTTACCTGTTCAGACAGAAACTCGCTTTCAATGAAGTCTGCCATTTGAGGGTCTTTATTGCGATCTGCCACCTGTTAGATCAAATAATTTGAGTTCCAGAGGAAAAACAATTAAGAGAAAAACAAAACCAAAAGCAGAAAAGTAAAGATGCATTACACTGTGCACATTCCGAAGTTTCTCATTCACTAACTTCTCCAAAGACAAAGCTAATTCCATAGCTGAACAAAGCAATAGAGGAAAATCAGCATATATATTCAATTGATAACATATGAGAAACCACAATGCACAGTTTCAGAACTTAACAGAGTTATTGAAACAGTAATTAAATCAGTAAGCTCACCATACAATGCTTCCCCCTTTTCCACATGCTCAAATTCTGAGGGTACATTCTTGATGGGGTGAAGAACCACTCTTCCACCACGAGTGTTCTAAACAATTTACAAAAAACCAGATATATCAGTATACTGTCATGTAACTTCAGAGAAGTTACTTTTAGCTGCATGATTAGGAGTTAACAGTGAACAATAAAATTAATTTGACCTGGTATTTCATAAGCTTTTCAGCGTGCTCTCTTTCTTCTTCACTAGATTCCTTGAAGAACCTGTTTTCAACAATAACAGCGCGTGAAATGAACACCCGTTTGAGAAAAGGAAAAAACTTTAAGAAGAAGAAGACACAAAGGGTTTAATGTTAGTTACTTGGCAAATCCCTTGAGAGCTACGTTGTCCCTGTCAAAGTATGCAAACAAAGAGTGGTACACATAGGAAGCATTGTATTCCACACTGTGACACAAAATTGAAGTGGAAAAACTCTTAGCAGAGGACCAGTATTAGATGCAAGCAAATATAAAATTATACAAATTTTCAATTTTTTTCTAAATAAATAATGCGTTCTAGGCATCTCAAAATTTGATCAAATTTGTTTTTAATTCTTATAATTTAAAAATGATGGTTTTGATCTTGGGTATGGTAAAAAAGTGACTAATTTGGTCCAGATCTTGTACTTCAGTTTGATGTAATTAGGGACAAAATCCACCGCATCTGAAAAATTCTCTGCTAAAACCAAAACCACCATTTATATAACACAAACTAAAAAAAACATTTTAAAAAAATTAAATACAAATTTACCCTTTTTATCTCAGGATCAAAACTGCAGAACAAAATCTAAAAAGTGAAGCAGAGGGATTGTTAAACGGTCAATACTCTTAAGACATCAATGATTATCATTATGTACATATAATAATCAACGTTGGTTTCTATTTTACAAGAACTAGTACAAGGAAAAGTACTTTCCTGAGTTTAATCATTCAATAATGCAAAAGGCTAACTTTAGAAGAGCATATATAAAAATAATTGTTCGATCTGCTTATATAACAAAAGCAAAGACTCTAAACATTATTTTAAACTTTTTTATGTTTTGCTTTCATTCTTCAATCATAAAGCTGTCAACTTTTCAATCTGTTTAAACAAATCTCTCTAAACAGGAGACAGAAAACGCAATAACAGATTCCTAAACAAAAACGTCACAGATAACAAAAGCAGAAGTAATTACTCCAAAATTAACCCAAAAAAAATTGAAAATCAAAGAAGTGCTCACTTTATCTGCTCATTAATGGCAGATTCACACTCATCAGTGTAGTACTGACGAGCCAAGGAAACCTGCGGAGCAGTGGGAACAGCAAGCTCTTCCTTCTTAACCTCCTCAAAGGGTTCAAAGATCACCCCAGTGAGAGGCGCAGGAGAGGCACAAACCGCAAGGTTTCTGCTTCCCACTTTGTGGTTCAGAAAGCTCAAAGAAACAGAACAGGTTGGGTTTCTCACGGCTGCCCCAGCACCGTCTGAGAGAGAGAACCCAGAAAAGGGAGAAACTTTAGAAGGAGCGAGGGCCATGAGATCAAAATCTCCAAAAGGGTAAGCAAAAGAGATCGAGAAAGAGGGAAAGGAAATGGGGGAAGAAGAAGAAGAAACAATGGCGGCTAAGAATTGAGGTATGAGTTGTGGTGGTGAAGCTTGCGTGGGACAAGGAAGGTATATGTAGGAGAAGAGAGGGGTATTTTGGGAGTTTGGAAAGTGAGATCTGCATTTCTGAGCGTTGGATTGAAAACAGGTGGACGGGTAAGATTGCGTGACAAAAGGGGCGTGTGGCGAGCTCGTGGCGAATGTGTGAAAGGTAGATAAAGGAGATATTATTTCCACGTAATGATGGTTGGCATCATTCGGTGAAGTAGGGACATGTGTTTCCCACTTCAACTCAGAAGAATCTACCACTAATATATTATTTTACATTTTTTTTTAATTAAAAATTATAATATATGTGTTACGTATTTGTTATTCAAATTCACATCAGTGTGAAGTAAATAATATTAAAAAATACCTGAAAATATATTTTACTGTATCCAACAATCAGTAATAACCTAATTATAAAAATAAAAAAAAAAAAAGACAATGTAAGATTATTACTTTTTCAATATATTAATAAAAGGATGTGTGTTAAAAAAAATGTGTCTGATAGAATTTTGGTATGACCGGTTATAATTACTGACTGTAAGATTTTCTAGGTAACATATAGGGTAGGTATAACTTTTAAAATGAAGAAAACAATAAAAAAAAATGTTTTATATAATTAGAATCAATAACTTTTATTTTCTATTTTACAAAATTTAAAATTAGTATAAAATAATTGATTGAAATATATTTTAACTTTCTCCAAAATATTATCCTGACTAATTTTAATTTCTGTAAATTTAATTTTACTTTTAAATCATTTATATGGTTAACGGTTTTTTAGTTTTTATTACCAGCTATCATTAATTAATTAAAATAATTGGATCGTTTTTAAGTGTATAATCCAATTGAGTAATATAATTAATATTTTTTTAAAATAACATAATCATGTACTATATATATAATTAATAACTTGTTTTCTATTTTTATACAATTTAAAATTAATATAAAATAATTGACTTAAATATATCTTGACTGACTATCCTGACTAATTTTCATATGATTTGTTGTTACTTTTAAATCATTGATGTGGTTATCCCGTTTTGTAGTTTTTATTACCAGTTATGATTAATTAATTAAAACAACTGGATTATCTTGAAGTGTATAATTCAACTGAGTAATATAATTAGTATTTTTTAAAACACAATAATCACGTCTAACTTTTTATTTTTAATGCATTATTAACAATAAATTTTATATTGTTTTTGAAAGTAAAATTTAATTTTTTATTTATACAATATTATTTTAGATCATTATTGCATATGAATAAGCAATATTTACCTCTCTTACTTTCAAAATCTCTGGCAACATTTCATTGTATCTACAATGAGCAATAACATAATTAAATTATAACCTCTAAGTAAAATATAACTATTTTTAATATAAATACAATGTTAAAGCAGATTATCAAATGAAAATGTAAAAATAATGTGTATATATAATTACTTTATTGATATTAGATAATGAATATATTATTGAATTAAATTACGTGTCTAAAAAATTTAATCATTTTAATTTAAGATATTGTTTGTGCTTAATTATATTAATTAGTATATTTTATTTTAAGATTATATTAGTTACAATAATTATAGAGACAAAAGAAAGTACGGTCAAAAATTATAAAATAAATAAATAAACTAATAAATATTTTGTAAGGATTAACGTTGATATTTATCAACAATTATCAACAATAAGAATGTATTTATAATATTTTAAAAGTTATACCTACACGATGTGTTGGAAAGCATTACAATCGAGTAGTTAGCACTTTTTAGTTACCCAAAATTCAATAAACACATTTCTTTGTTTATATATATTAAAAGTAATAAAATCTTACATATTTTATAATTAGATTATTGTTTACATATTTTAAAATATCTTAAATATTAAAAAAAATTAATTATCGTCTTTTAATATTATTTATTTCACATATTTTTGATATTATAATATTAAATTATCATAAAACACTACTTTCAATATATTGTAAATAACGATTTATCTTGAAACAAATAAATAATAAAAAAAATATTTTTAAATTGTTAAATCTTTTACTTTTCGTACTTACACAATTCAAAACAAATATGAAATAATTAATTTAAATTTGATTTAAGAATTTATAAATATCGTAACATTTAACTAATAGTTACATGACTACTAATCTATAAAGTAAATTATTATTTACATAATATTTATATTATTTTATAAATTTTCAAAAATAATTTTTTTTCAAGTAAATAATTATATTATATTATAGTATATTATGTTATATTATGTTATACTATGTTATCTTATCTTATATTATAAAAAATCATTTTAACAAAAACCTTTCTCTTCTAAATAACAAAATCCTATAATTTTTTTTCTCTTTTCTAAAAAAGAATCCTAAAACCCGTTGTTTACTCTATCTTAAAAATCTTAAATCCCTTTTCAATTCTCTCTTTTCTTTATCTCTTTCTTAATTCAGATTAGAGATTTAGAAGTCCCATACAATTCTTGGTGTAAGATAGAGTAAGTTTAACATGTCATCATTTTGGTTTAGATAGATAAGTATCAATTTTTCTTTGTTCTTAAGTGGTTTTGGGATTTCTATAAAAAGAAAATATGTGTGCACTTTCTTATATGTAGTCTTAGAGACATCAAGAATAATCCCTATTCGTTTTAGATCCTAAGGGTAGGTTCAGATCATTGATCAGAAATTGTACATTGTAGGTTGAGTATCCTTACAAGCGGTAGCTTGGAGTCTTTTATAGGTAATTCTCTACTCTATGCAAGTAAGGGAGGCTAGTTTGAATGTTTTTAACACATATTTTAATTACTTTTTATTAAGTACGAATTGGTAGGGGAAGTTAGTCTTAAAAGTTTGTTATAATACACTATGTTAGAATATTTAATTGTAGAATGAGATGTGATTTTGATTTGAAATGTTCTTTAAGAGTGATAATGTATAGTTTGATGAAATTACCGATTTTACGTTAATTGAACTTGTGGGGGAACAGTAGACATTTGAATGATTAGTAAATAACTATTGCCTTGATGTGTGGGATTTATTCTTGTATGTTTTGATGTTATGGATTCAATGAGATTTTAAGAATGATATGGAATGGTGATCGATACATAGTATTATTTCCAGGAAAGGGAGATACCCGTGTTGAGATTGTTAGGATGTGCATTGTTTGAGGATTTGTCAAGAAAGAGGTATCTAGGTGCTACTAGTATATTAGAATCACATAGATGAAGATGACTAGGTGATGAGAGTCGATAGAGGTTTAGACTGAGTGATTGCAGTTTGAAATATAACTGGTCAGAAAGGTCAGAAAAGTCTCAGGGGAACTAACCTTAGTCATACAAGATTGACGATTGGGGGCTGTGTGGATTCACAGTTTAGAGTTTTATGATAGGTACAAACCTCTGAGTCTAACTCAATTCACGAGTCTTTCG
>Ga0099825_1007425_pt1 | contig 13345 bp, 7 predicted proteins | sample SiratroredBW_FD_76838 | JGI IMG/M metagenome (GOLD analysis project Ga0099825, IMG submission 76838) | Root nodule microbial communities of legume samples collected from California, USA - Siratro red BW | ecosystem: Host-associated > Plants > Roots > Nodule | place: USA: California | collected... | reverse complement strand
TGAAGTTAATGATGCCTGTAGTCATCTACATACAACTTATGAATCAAGACCTACATGTGAATGACTCTATGATAGCATGTTATCTTGAAATTAATTGAGTAATTACACCAGTATGTTGTGTTGTTAGTAATTTATCCTGAATTAAGATTCTATTCAAACATGAAGGGTCTTTTGTCTTCTAACTGTAAGAATTCTTTCACATTAATTATACCTTTCATTTCACAGTATAATAGTATGTTGAACATTTTTAGTTTATTTTAGATAGAGAATGTGTGTGTTTGTGTTACTACCAATATCACCATTGCTTTCAAAATCGATACTTTGCTCTGTACTCATAATGAGGTTTTGTTTTGCATAGGTTATAGTGTTAAATTTGAGGGCTTAATTGACTTTTTTCTGGAACATGTCTTTTGGAGTACCACCTCGACCCCCACCCCATGGTGATTACAAGGGCAAAGGCATAGCACATACCAAGAAGAGAAAATATTTGCTTAGAGTGAGTCTTGAGCATCTTTCTGAAACATCGACTGCTCCTACCACTACTATGGGACCCACACAGTCCGCTGTTGTGGGGCCCACACAGTCCGCTGCTTGGGACCCACACAGTCCACTATTGTGGGACCCACACAGTCCACTGCTGTGGGACCCACACAGTCCACTTTTGTGGGACCTACACAATCTATTGCTGCTACTATTTCAGCAACACATACACCTGCCTCAAGCTCAAGAGGTGCACCCACTCCTACATCTGCTGTTAACAAAGATGCACCATCAACATTTGCTGGCAATTTATATACACCAACCCAACAGCCAGATAATGATGTTGCAGATGACATTAATCTCCATAATCGACCGTCCATTGAACCTTACGGTCGAGGGTAATATATTATTTTCATTAAGTAAATTATATATGTAACTTGTTTGATTATTTGAAATGTTTGCAACAATTGTCATTGTCATTAGGTTTTTACCATCTAGAGTTGCTTCACAAGCTATCACAAAGTGTATTAAGCAACAATTTTTGGAGCCTTGGTCTACAGGGGGAGTAATACCAGATTCTAAAAAGGAGCACTTTTGGAACCGTTTTAAGGTTCAATATTTAGTCATTGAGTTGTATTACACATTTACTCACTTTATATTTCTTATCTCAATTTCATTTCTTAACTTTTACAGTCTAGAGTTCAATGGATGCCACAACATGAAAGTCAAATTCAGAGAAATTTTCACAGTAAAGCATCTCATAGACTCTCTGAGATGTTTAGAGAAGCTAGAAATGTAGGGCAAAGACCAGAATGGATTGGAGAAAATGTGTGGAGCGGTCTGGAAGCACATTGGAATTCTTCATTGTATCGTAATAAATGTGCTACAGCCAAAAAAATAGAGCATCTGAAAAGGGTGGAAGCTTACAGACAGTTGGTTCCATCACCACACATGAACATTCCCTTCGATTGGTATATAAACTCTATCTATCTATCTTATTTATCTAAGTTTAAAAGTTTTATATATGTAAATTAAGTTTGCAAATATGTATTAAAGGCAAAAGAACTTGGATGGTCTGTGTTTGTTGATGAGGTCTTCCACCGAACGCACACCAAGAAGGGTACTAAGGAGTTTGTAGATGAAAGATCCAAGAAGACACTTGTAAGCTGAATTGTCAAAATTTCTTTAAACATTTCCAATAATATGGGTTGATTTACTAATTATGTAATCTTTTGATAACAGGAAGACTTTGAGACTAGACTCTCATAGGCTAGATCAGAGGTTGGATCATCTCCAGATGAATCAGGGGAGGTTAATGCTACTGATCAAGCAGACGATGACATTCTATGGTACTGGACATATTATATGGTACTGGACAGATTGGTGCAACTTACTCATGTGGAAGTGAAAGTCTGAAGCACCAGCCATCAACCTCCACCAACAATCCTGAGGACATGAACCTCATTAAGAAACAACTCTCACAAAGTCTTGAAACAAATGACAAGTTGAGTATCAAGATTAAAGCCTTAGAAACAATTGTTAAAAGGTTCCTTCCTCCTGAAGCCCATGCATTAATAGTTGTAGACCAAGAACATCCACCATCACCACCACAAAACGAGCATCCAGAAGAGAATGATAAGCAGCAAAATCTTGACCACGAGCAAAATCCTGATCAAGATCATTCTTCTAATTATGGATGAGACTATTAGTTTTCGTTAGTAGTTTTTGTTATAAGACAATGTAACTTTGACGAACCATGTACATTTCTTTAGTTTACCTACACTTGGTTAATAAATTTGATTTTGGACAATAATATCTTTATGGTTTTGTTTTAAATTATATTGTTCAAATTTTGTTATTAGATACTATAATTATGAAAGCATGTGATTAAGTAATTCATCAGAAGGTGATAAAAGAACATGGATTGACTGGAAAACATACCGACGAACAAAATCTGTCGGTAAAATTTGTCATAGACTTTTAGCGATGGAATGTTTCGACGGATAGAGGCCGTCCAAATTCACCGACGGATATTTTTGACAGATATCTACCGTCCAAATTTACCGACGAATTTTTTTGACGGATAGCAGTCATCCAAATTTACCGACGAATTTTTTGACAAATAATATCTGTCGGTAATTACCAATGGATTTTTTTGACGGATGATATCCGTCAGTATTTACCGACGACAAGCCATACTCCGTCGATCAATTTTTCGACAATTAAATAACCAACGGCTACGTGTCCGTCAAAAATCTATCAGTAATATGTTGTTACTGACGGATAAATGATGTTACCGACGGATTTTGGCCGTCGATAATTCTTTTTTTTTTTTTTTTTTTTTTTTTTTTTTTTTTTTTTTATTTTTTTTTTTTTTTTTTTTTTTTTGTAGTGTACTATTCCATTCCAATTTACACTTGTTGATTATGAATTTTAGAATTAAAATGTATGATGGGGTTATTCTATGTTAAAATAGATTTCTAATTTTTAGATTACATCTAAATGATATTGTTTTAGGTGATTTTCTTAACTGTCTTATGTACCTTTTAGATTTGATTCTTGTTCAATTAGTGCATTTTTGATTAATTGAGTTCTGTTTTAGTAGTCTAGAATTTCAAGATGTCTTTATCTCATCTGAGCTTATAAATCTAGTTTAGTTTTAGTTGGTATTTCATTTTTACAAAGTTAAAATTTGATGTTGAATATAATTGTTATTTTCTTTAATATGCGTTTTTAATTCTGTTTAGGATCTAAGTAATTTTTCTTTTCCAATTTATTAATTCAATTTTAATTTTTGTAGTTCTTAATCTCAAAACCACCTTATTAAGCGTAATTTGGCAAAAAATTAAATTTTTAATGAAGTCAATGTCTCTTGAGTCTTCTGAAATTTGACTTTGGTTACTACAATAGGACCTATACTACAATAGGGTGAAATCTAGTTTTAATTTTGAAAACTAGATGGAACCGAAGGTTTATCAATGTGTATATGAAATAAGAAGAGAACTAACAAAAATAATTAAAAGAGGAGTACTGAAAGCAAAACAACAGATAATATTTTTGCTTATAAAAATAATTTTTTTACTTTCTTTTTCTTTAGTACATGGTGTTTTGTGTGAAAAATAAATTTGTGAAATTTATTTAACCTTAACACAATAAAAACTGTGAATTCTAATAGTTTTGAGCATCAGTTTAAGATTTTAATGTTAGATGAATGAAACTGCAACAATTATTAACAAGAAAATTTTTTATTCAAAATAATAGATATTAGTGCAATAATTAAGCTCTGCCAAAAAAAAATATCTTTATGTTTATTTTTAAAAGGAATTGTTTTAAAATAAATAAATACGTAGAAGAAAAACTTGTACTTTTTTTTGTTTGTTTTTTATGGTTAAATTTAAATAACAGAGAATCTCTTAATTCCACAAAATACTTCAAAGATAAATGTTAATAAAATTAGAGTGCACCTCAAGGAGAAATTCATTTCAAAAAGAAATAAAAAATAAATTCCAATCAAGTGAATAACTTCAAAATTTAAAGTTAAGTTCGAGAAGTAGACTAGGAACAAATCAAACAGAAATCCAAGAGATAAGCACATGTACATAAATTAAATAAGTGATTACAAGTAACAAATATAGGAGTTCAAAAATATATAAATGAACTAGATTAATAGAGACATAAACACACTATTGAGACTCTAAATGGTTTAACGTATAAGTCTCATTAGACCATTTAATATTAGTATATTATTCATGTGTTTTTTATTATAACAAACATTATAAATGTCTTAATATTTGAATCATGTTTATATCAAGTCTCGCGGTCTAATTGGCTACATGGATTGATAATCTGAATTTAATTCATAAATAAGTTGTAATGATCAAATACTTTCTAGATAAAGAGTAAGTGTTTGAAATGTTACTGTCAACATTTATATTATCCGTATTTGGAAACATTTTTATGACTAATGATATTATAACTAGTTACTTAATGAAACAAGCCAATTTGTATGATTATAATTTATCCTATGACATTATTAATAATAAATAAAAATGATAAAAGATTAGTTTTATCATAACAATATAGTGATGTATTTCTTGATATCTGGTCATGCCTTTTGTTTTGACCAATGTCCCTAACACTTTAATGAGATTAATGAATGGTGTACTTAGAGATTACATGGGTAGGTTCGTTGTTGTTCATTTTTCATGATATCCTAATTTATAGTAGGAGTTTGTATTACCATATAAGCCATCTTGGACAAGTCTTAATTATTCTCAAGGACTACCATCTTTTTGCTAACCTTGAAAAAAGTACTTCTTGCAAAGAACGTGTATTTCTTCTTGGATTCATGGCACTTCTCTAAATGCATAGTTTGTTTGCAGGCTAAGTTTAAAATAATGTCTTATGAACTCTATACACCCCTCCCTATAGCTAGTGCCCTTTGGAATTATATAAGTTTGTTTTAGGTCTTAGCATCGAGGCTTGCTAAGTGATTTGATGAAGCCAACAATTTGATGAAGTCAACATGGATCAAAGCTTGCAAAGTGGATTGCTTGAAGCCATCATTGAGCTTGATGGGAGTTTTGGTCTAGGACTTAGGTTGGGTGTATGTGAGTGTGGTTTTGGTTCAAAACTATGAGTTGCATGGGATATCACTCAAAGTAAGCTCCAAAATTTATTTTGCTTAACAAATTATTAAGTGGTTCTAAAATGAGGATTAATAGATTTTGAAAAACATATTTTAAAGAGTAAATTAGTAAACTATTTTTTAGAAATCAGCTTACTGGATTTTTTTCCAAGTCACATAAAAATCAATCATTTGAATGATTGAGACAATCGATTGAGTTTTTAACAAATTTAAAAATCCAGTTTGCTTATAAAAAGGGCAACACGTGTTTTCTACAAGTAACAACGTACCTATGATTTTTGATTGATCAATTGTGATTTCTAAGATAGAAAAACATGCATACACCTTGAGAACTTGTAACATTAGATATACTTCAAGAAAAACCTCAAGAACCTTAATCTTGGAGCCTTACATTAAGTGGTTTTCGTGCAATTCTTGGTTTTACACCAAAACTAAGTCTTCTACATTGTTCTTCATCCATTTGTAATCTGTGTGTGTAGAAGTACTACTGTTTTCATTCTGATTTGATATCACTTGTATTGTGAGCGGTTTGGTTACAAATTGCATAGGTTTTGTAATTTGTAATTGTGGTTTTGATACCCAGATTGCATAGGGTTTGTAAATGGGTTTATGCAATAGGGTTTTGCATTGTATTTACAACTGTTGTGGGGTTCAGTGGGTTGTGTGCTGCTTGGTGCAATGTTGTCTTTCGGGGAGCAAGGGTATTGTGTTGTACTGAATTGATCTTGGTGATCTTTTTAGTGGAACTCTTTGCTTGTTGGCAAAGGACTGGACGTAAGCCTTGAGGAAAGGTGAACCAGTATAAATCTTAGTGGTCTTGATCTCTCTTTCTCTCTTCTTGAACGCTTTATCATATTTGTTCACACACTCAATTTATTGTTCATCGCACTCAATTGATTGTTCATTAAATTGTTGTTATATTGTGTTCTCTAGAATTGTTTTTACATCTGTTTAATTGACTGTATTAGTTCTTGATTATATTTGAGTGTTACCTGCTAATTGATTAAATCTCTGAAAACTTGTTTTCTTGATAAAATTGTTTCTTTTAGTTCAGTCTATTATATCTGGATTATCTTGTTGTGTGATTGACTTTCAGTTAACTGTTACTACTATTTATGTGATTATTTCTGTGCAGTGCTATATTTTGATTCTATTCAACTAGTTGCTTCTGCAATTTAATTTGATATTTTTGTTGATTACTGATCTGTACGCTTTAATCGATTTATTGATTGTGTTTGTCAGTTTACTGCTTCTTAACTGAATTGGTTTACTCTCTAATTTCAGTAAATTGTTTCTGTGTTTCAGTAAACTGTTTCTTGCTGTTTTTAAGCTCTGTGTTGTATTTCAGTTGATTGTTTTTGATCTGGAATTTATTTATTCTTTATTATGCACTTTTGAATCACATAGTTGATTGTTTCAATAAAGAACTTTCATCCGATACTTAAATACTTTCCATTTTTACAAAAAATTTTGAAAGTTCAATTCACTCCCCTTCCCCCTCTTTAAGTCGGCCTAATTTTGTTTTCAATTGGCATCAAAGCTAGGACTTGAATCCTATTCAAGTTTTTCGATCCATGGCTGAGAATAAACTACCTTTTTGTTGAGGCTGCATCTATTCATAGACCACTTATGCTTTCTGGGCTGAACTACCAGTTTTGGAAAGAATGAAAATCTTCATTGAATCCATTGATCATGGTATTTGGAATGCTATAGTAAATGATCCTTATATTCCTATGTCTTTTATGAATGGAGTGCCTGTTGAGAAATCTTATGAAGAATTGACTGATGCAGAGAATAAGAAAGTGCAATATGATTGTGTTGCGAAAAATATAATAACCTATGGCTTGAACCTTGATGAATTTTTCAGAGTATCTCAATGCAGCTCAGCTGAAGAAATGTGGGACATACTTGTGGTCACACGTGAGGTAACCACTAATGTAAAGAGAGCTAAAAAGCATGCACTGATCGAGGAATATAAATTATTTAGGATGTAGCAAGGGGAGACCATAGCTGATGTACAAAAGAGATTCACTCACATGGTCAACCACTTGATTGGACTAGAAAAGCAATTTGACAAGGAAGAGCTGAACATTAAGATCCTAAAGTGTCTAGATAGGAGCTGGCAGCCTAAAGTGACTGTTATATCAAAGACTAGAGACTTGACCTATTTTGGTTGTGGTAAGTAGGGACACATGAATGTGGATTGTCCAAGCCTTGTGAATAAGGAGAAGGGACATGAGAAGAAGAGTAGTAGATCTGTGAAGAAAAAAGAGCATATATAATATGGGAAGACAATGACACCTCTTCTAGTAGTTCTTCACATGAGGATGTTAAAGCAAACTTATGTCTTATGGCTGGACCGAATTCTGAGGTGAGTTTCTGGAAACCTATTTTCTTGATTAAATTATAGTTCCTTGTATTACGTATTAATCAGAATTGTTTTATTGTGATTGATCAGCAGATTAATGTGAATACTGCTTACCTGATTGTTTCTGGATTGTTCTGGAAAAAAAACAATTTAACTCAATAAATTGCTTCTGCTTCTAATTCTGGTTTATTTTCTGGTATTTGTTAATTGATATTACTGTTTGTTTCTTGTATACTGATTAGTGGTCTTTTCAATCTTGTTAAAGACTTTAATTGATTGAATATGTTCTGGAATTTACTGACTCTTTGTTGTGTATTTCTTAATCATCTTTTCAGTAGTTTTAATAAAGAACATTCATCCTACCTTTAACTATTTACCCCCCCCCTCGCGCCTCTTGAACTCGGCCTAAATTCATTTTACAAAATAGATTTGCCAAAATACTTTTGGTCGGATGCTGTGAGTATAACTTTCTATGTTTTCAATAGAGTGCTCATAAGACTGATTTTGAAGAAGACCCCCTATGAGTTATGTTAGTACTTTCACAAGACTAATGATTTGATGAAGCCATACAAGACATGTCCAACAAGGCAAAGCAAGTAAGCAATTGGATGTGGTTTATGTCTTGGTTTGGTGTGAGTGGGTTTAGGCTTGATTGACAAAGAACCTACGCATAGTCAAGGAGAAATCCAACAACACAAAGTTCTAAAAGTGTTTAAAAATTTTAAACTAAAGAGTTAGCCAAGTTTTGGATTAATCTGGTTTTTAAATACTGCACTAGGCTCAAATAAAGTGATTCTCGTTTTCATGAAATCGAGTTATTCGATGTCTGGCCGAACTGAATCAATAATTTTTTGAAAAATTGAATTGGCGTCTTTTCGTCTGTAAAAACAGTGAGGTTTCTAAAATGCGCCATAACACACATATGAAAATAGAGAATCATTACAGTAGAAAAACCAATGAGAAACACTTTTGTGAAATTGAGAGTTCTTGAGGAAAATCAATTGAGGCTTTTTGTTGAAGAGTAACGTTTGACCCATTCTGTGCTATTGGAGTTCTTCAACACTGTTCAAAGGTCTCTTCTGCGCATCAATCAGGAAGTTTTTCTTTACCATTCTTGATCCCTTTATGTATCAAGATTTGTGTAAATTGATTGCAAATATGTGAAACTGTTAAAACTGTGTATTGTTGTAGGCTATAGGTTTTTAGCCTGTGTGTGATTGTAGATTTGAGTGGGGATTACTAGGAGTAGGTGCTCATTAAGTGGGTGTTTGATTCTTACAGGGAGTAAGAATTTTGTAATTGTTTATGTGTAAACAATTGATTAAAGTTAGTGAAATTTTCTTTGCTTGAGGGGCAAAGGAGACTGGACGTAGCCCTTGAGGAAGGGTGCACCAGTATAATTGATTGTGTTCTGCTGTTCTTAACCCTTCTCTTTCAATTTTGTATTGTTCTTGCACTGCACATTATGTTTAATTAAAAGATTGAATTAATTTATGGTAATCTTGATAAAACTGGTTTAAGTTCTTTACTGGATATTGAATTGTTCATTATAACTTGAACTCGTTGTTGGTTCTGATAAATTTGTTGTAGTTGCCAAAGAAATCTTGCTTAACAGATTGTTTCTTTTCAAATTCTGTATTACATATAAGACTCTAGATCTGTGACTTTCTAAAGAATTGAACCTCTGTCTGAATTGTTGTAATACTGCAGAATTTGTGTTTTGGTTATGTATTCTTGGTATAACAGGACAATTGAATATGAATTCTGAATAATTCTCAAATTTGTATTAATTGCTGGTGTTAGGAAACTTTATCAGATTTGTTAACATTGACTGAAATCAATACAGAGTTGTGTTAGGTGTTTCAAATTGGTATTTTGTAATTTTTTTCTTCTTTGCTCTCATTTAAATTTGGAATTTTGTGTGATTCAGTTCTTAGTGTAATATTGCTTTTGAAACTATATGAACTTGATCTGCTTAAAGTGCTGTTGTGAATCTGGTGTGTGATTATGAATCTGCTGTGTGTGCTGTTTGAAAATCTCTATCTGCTTGTAAAACAAATTGGTTCATTCGTGGTTTGAATCAGTTTATTTCTTTACTGCACCTTATATCTTTGGCATCGAGATTCATTAAAGTTTTTCAAATTGCGAAAACTATTTTCAAAGGTCTAAATTGAATAAAAATATTTCAAAGTTCAATTCACCCCCCCTCTTGAACTCAGCCTAAAATGTTTTCAAGTTGTTTAAAGGTAGAAAGCCCAATATCTCTCATTCGAAGGTTTTTGGATGCAAAAGTTTTATACTGAACAATGGTAAGGATGACTTGGGCAAATTTGATCGAAAAGTTGATGAAGGTATATTCCTTGGATATTAAATGCATGGTCATGCAAGCACCTCTACAATGGTATGAGAGGTTGAGTAATTTCTTGCTGTCTGAAGGCTATGAGAGAGAAAAAACAAATAAGACTTTATTCATTAAGAAAGCATGCAATGATATTAATCTTGTACAAGTTTATGTTGACGACATTATATTTGGATCCACTAATGAAAGTTTATGTAAGCAGTTTGTGACAGCTATGCAGGGTGAGTTCGAAATGTCCATGATAGGTGAGCTCAACTATTTCTTAGGATTGCAGATCAAGTAATTCAGCATGGGACTTTTCTTAATCAATCCAAGTACTGCAGAGAATTGTTGAAGAAAATTGATATGAAGAACTGCAAGGAGACTGCTACACCTATTGTCATTGGATGCTATTTGGATGATGAGAAGAAAGGAGCTAATGTTGATCAAACAAAATATAGAAGGCTTATAGCATCACTTCTCTATCTTACTACAAGCAGACCGGATATCAAGTTTAGTGTTTGCTTATGTGTAAGATACCAAGCCAATCCTAAAGAGTTACATTATATGGCAGCAAAGAGAAGCCTGAAATATCTCAAAGAAACTACAGATGTTGGCCTATGGTATCCTAGTGAAGTGTCTTTAAATTTAGTTGGTTACTCTGACTTAGATTTTACAAGATGCAAACTTGATAGAAAGAGTACAAGTGGAGCATGCCACCTTCTTGGATCCAGTTTGCATTATTAAAAAATTGTTGAATAGTGACTGAAATTAGTGTCCAAATCACTATTAGTGACTGAATCAGTGATCAAAAAATTCGGTCACAAATTCTATCACTGATTCGGTCACTAATTTTGGTCACTCATTCGATCACAAATTCGGTTATTGATTTCAGTCACTAATTCGATCATTAATTCAGTTACAAATTTAGTCAGAAATTCAGTCATAGATAATAATAATAACAACAACAACAACAACAATAATAATAATAATAATAATAGTAATAACAATAATAATAATAATTATTATTATTATAATATTAATAATAATAGTAATTGTAACAACGATATTACAGATACCAGCTCATAATAATTAACTTTGTTGTAAAAGATATTACAGAATATTTGAAGGAGATTTGCTCTAAATCAAGTAAGAATTGTAGAGAATCATCTTTATAGAAAATTTGAATAATATCTTGGCAAAAGATTATATTTGGAGCCCATAGAATATCTCCACATAATTATAAACAAGAAAAGTAAGATAATATGCTTAAAATCCAAATTTAATTCAATTAAGGTCCAATTAATCCTGATTGAGTAAATCTTATTTAAAACAATGAATTTATTCTCAATTATAGTTTAAGAAAGTCAAGGTTAAATACTTTAAGTGTGAATAAAAATATACTTATCAGTTCATTAAATCGTTTACTTCATTTAACCACTAGAGAGTCAAACCAGCTAATGCATATAACAGTTATACCATTTATTGTATGTAAAAATGAAAGGTTTGTATAAATAAAAATTAAGGTCCAACTAGTTAGATGAATTTCAATTAAAATAGTGGACTTATTAAACCCTAAAACCTAAACACCAAGTTTCTAGTGTCTAAGTGCGAGTTGCTTTTTTACATTCATAAGAGTTCTATATTGTGCTTCTTCTTTTTTTACATTCACAAGTTTATTTCCACCGAAGTAAGTTCGCATTGACACCTATACTCAAGCCAAACAAACATTATCACTTACACTTAAGCCCAATTCACATTGGCACTTGCATCTGAAGCTTAGCACAGACTAATACATGTATCTCAGCCCAACTTAGCTGGGGACCTGCATTTAAGCTAGCTTCATCTAAAGCCCAACTCAAACTTTAACCCACATCTAAGCCTAACTCTAATTGTCACCTACATCTAAGCCCAGCTTAGTTTAGCATCTGCATCTAAGCTCAACTCAGATAACAGCCACACCTAAGCTAAGCATAAATTGACACCTGTATTTATGCCAGTTCTATCTTACATCTCCATTAGAGTCCAACTTAGTATGAACACCTCCATAAAACTCATCTCATGATGATACTAAGATTTATACATTCTGTTTCTTTTACTACCTAATATGAAAACATCAAGTTTTTTATATTATATAATAAAATCTAAATAAAAGATAAATGAAAATATTAAAAAAATATATAAAGTCGAATTAATTTTGAAAAAAATTGAAAAAAATAAAATATATTAAAAAGATCAAATTGAGAAAATAAAAAAATACCTTTTATTTATAATAAAAATGTATTTTCTTTATTTAATTTGATAAAAATTTTAAAAAATTATCAATTGTAATTTTTTTAGCTTAAATATAATTAAAAGATAAAAAATAATGACATAATATCTTTCAAAAAATTGTTTATTTTCGATAAATGTGATTTGTTAATAAAAAATCATCATAACGGTTTTTTTTATTGCTGCTCACCACCCATATTTTGCTCCCACTTTTACTTAGTGAGCACCCTTTTAAAAAGAACTAGCTGAGGGGAGAAAACTAACAGAAAAAAAGGACAATTGTTTCATTGCTTCCTATACTTAATAAATGTTCAGTATGTCAACAATCTCCTCAATATTTTTATTTTAAAATTTATTTATTAAATATTTTTTTCTCTCATACTGAGTTACATACACAGATAAGTGTAATCAAGTAAAAATCTATTAACTTCTTTATAAATATTAACAAACTTTTTTGATAAATAATAAAAAAAATTTAATAAATATTAAAAAATATATATATTTTTTTCAAATAATATTGAATTAATTATAAAAAAACTAAATATTTAAAAATAATGCATTAAACTGAATTTTTAAAATTAATCATCTTAACAATATCTAATATTATTTTTATTATTGTTAAAAAAATATATACAAAAAAATTTTATGTAAATATAAAAAAATTATTTAATATATAAAATAACAAGAATATTATTAATATTTTAAAAAATTATTAAGTGCAAGAAATATTTTATATTATAAAAAAATAAAGAGGAGAAAAAAAGGGAGAAAAATGAAAAAAATCATACAGGGAACTCCATCACCCTCTACGATAGAGGCGTCGCACCGCCATTCACTTCTGCTTCTCCTCCACCACTATCACCTCTCCCAACGAGCTACGGAGACTGATTCCAACCCGTGTTTGATCCAGGGTGGCAGTTATGCCTCCAATGCCGCTCTGGAGATCAAGAGGGGGTTGAAGAGGAAGGTGTAGGCTCATTCGCAGTGTTTCTTCATTTGAAGAGTGTGCCTTGTTTTTGGTTTAACTGCTTTAGCCCACACTATTCATGATTCTAAGGTTAAACCATTCCTTAAACTTGTGGTCAATTGGCTGAAAGTAATTTCATCGATTAAGACCTATATAATATTATTTTTGCATTCTGGGACAACGTATAGGTTTCCATGCGAAATCCTTCAGTGTTTTTTTTTTTTTTTTTTTTTCAATTACAGGTGTTCCATTTTTTTTTTTTTTTTTTTTTTT
>Ga0099825_1007424_pt1 | contig 13346 bp, 6 predicted proteins | sample SiratroredBW_FD_76838 | JGI IMG/M metagenome (GOLD analysis project Ga0099825, IMG submission 76838) | Root nodule microbial communities of legume samples collected from California, USA - Siratro red BW | ecosystem: Host-associated > Plants > Roots > Nodule | place: USA: California | collected... | reverse complement strand
TATATATATATATATATATATATATATATATATATATATATATATATATATATATATATATAGATATATATATATATATATATATATATATATTTCAAGTTTATAAAAAATAAATTTAATATAAGTTTTATTTTATATAAATTTAAGGAGATGTGTATTGTATTATTGGAATAGTTAGTATGTTTCTTATCTTTTTTTTTTTTTTTTTTTTTTTTTTTTAATTTTTTTTTTTTTTTTTTTTTTTTTTTTTTTTTTTTTTTTTTATTTTTTTTTTTTTTTTTTGTTGACTTTAAACTTTTAGTTGAGTTAGTTAGGCTCAGCCGTTCTTACTATAATAATTATAATAATTCTTTCTTCTATATAAAAGGACTCTTGTAAATCAATTAAACTGAATACAAATCCATATTATTTTTCATTTTAGCTTTGCTTTTCCACTCTTTATTAGGAACTCTACCACTCATAAACATTACTAAGTTTGATTTAATCTTCCAAAAGTTATCAACGACCTTCGTTTTCATAATTTTTTTTACTACTGTTTATTAAGGCTGTGATATATGACATCCAATCTCCTCTCAAACTGATTATTTACATGACACGAATAAATTGATGTCGAACCACATTAAACAATAGCAATCATTTAAAAAATAATAATAAAATTTCCACATGCCAAAACTAACGATTATTTTATTGAAAGAGTAAGCTAGAATTAAATTATATTTATTTAATGTTTCTTTCAATTTACAATAACAAAGTAAAAATAAAATCCAGAGACATGGCTAGTGGAAGTTGACTTGGCTTGTAAGATTTGATTGTTCCATACAAAGGTCTTCAATTGAATTTTATAGATTTTCATTAGTAGACACTAATTATGCTGCATCATGCTTTAATCGTGGAACAAACTTCACTCCCCCACCCTCTCAATAGAGATTATTATACTATATTATATATAGAATTTTTTTATAGCCTATGCTTTCAATTACCAAAAATGGTTGTTGCTTCAACTTCCTCTACACAATGTAAAAATGTGAAATTTTGAAAGCAAAAGTGGTAATCTTATTGTAGTATTAGTTAAATGAGGGGTATTTAACGAGAATTGTCCTTAAACAAGAACCAAAGATGGATTGAAAGGTGCAAATTAAGAAAAGAACCAATCTTTCTTAAGCAATAGACAACAAAATGGTATATGGTCTTCTAGGGATAGTTCAATGTACTAGACACTAAGAAAGCATCTGCTTGGGGCACTGTATCATATTATAATATAACATTACTCTCTTGCTTTTACCCAACATAAATAACTATTATATGATTTCTTGGTTCGTTAAACAAAGCTAGTGCAAAACACTTTTTAATGGCATTGCTTCAATTATGATATTAATTATATCCAAGAGCTTAGTTTCGTCTCACGATGAGTTTCTCAATTATTTAATCATTTTTAATTAGGTTTTCAAACTTCTTTTTTAACAAACTAATTGAATTTATATTTATTGTTAGGAAAAAAACTAACCATAAGTAATAAAAAAAAAACAGTTAGGAGACCAAACTTCTAAAGCTTCTTATAAGTATAATAGAATCATTTCTGAGAATTTTTTTTTTCAATTTTTTAGGTTAATTTGACCTAATTATTATTTCACAAGTTTTTCAGAGATTTTGTCTAGTGGCAATCTAGCAACAACAAAAAATTCCATAGCTGATTCATTGTATTAAAATACATTGTACAAGTACAAGTTCCTTAATCACACTTCAGATTAGGTGTCAATGGTTATTTAAAAGAAAACAACTACAAACTAAAATACTTAACTGAAAAAAACTAAAAAAAAATCTCAATAAAACTTTTTAAATAGTTGAAAAAGACTTATGGTATAATTTAAGCTATAATTTATATGACATACAAGGTTAGCAAGCTATTGGGTTGACTAAGATAGTTTTGGTGGTATCCTAGTTCTGCGGAGTCAAAATAGTGTATGTGCATGCACTAGGGAAGATTGATTGGCCATTCTTTGACACAATTTATGACACTTTATGACAATTGCCAGCACTATAAGAATTGGACAAAACTTTATGATATTAAAGTTGACATAATCTGAAATTTATAGAAGCAGCAAAAGCTAGCAATAAAGTATGCTATATACAAAAACTATAAATCCCAAGATTGCTTGCCAAATGGTTCCTTCCTTGCAAGCTCAACCACCCTAGCTAGCTTCCTTCAAAGTATAAGGCTCCTTTGATTGGTGATGGTGCAATGTTTTCTTGAGTGTTTGTGTGGCAGGTGGGTTAGGTTAGGTAGTGAAGAGTGTTTGACAATTATGTGTGTGTGAAAAGAAAGAAAAAAGTTATGATCTTGCTCCATTGGGGTGTGGTAGATCTCCCTATAACCACTTGCTTTTATTGTGGTTAGAGATATTCACATGTCATATGTTGATCACCTGAAAGCTGGAAGAGAACAATGAAAGGCATATTCTATTTTGCAAACTGACAATGCTATCAATTAATTCAAGTTGCATTTTCTGGTGAAACTAATGGCTCTGCTTAAATAGTCATCGTTTTCTGGTTTTTCAGATTCACTCAACAAGTCTCAAAGCTTTGCATCAATTAATATTTCAATCTATTAGCCCTAGAGTTGTTACTAAGAACATGTATCAACTCATTCTAACCATTATTCTAAACAAGCTTGTTAATAAAACATGAAATAGAAATTAATACAAAGTTTGTTTATATATTAAAATAAAATACTTGATTAAATTATAATTATTTCTCACTTTTGATAACATACCGCTGGTGTTTTCAAATTTAATATAATAGTAACACGTCATTATTTAATTACACATTTAGTGATAAAATATATAAGTGATTTCAATTTCATCTACTTTTTAAATTGTTAATAATATACTAAAAAATTAATATTCTTGCAAGTGTTTATAAAATATCTTGCTTTATGTGAAAGAAATAATATATTTATTTTCTTTTAAAAAATAGCCAATATAATAAATTACTGTACTCTTATATATGTTTTTTTTGAACAAAATGAAATAGTTTTATCTATTAAAATTATGGTTTAATTACAATGTTTGTCCCAATAATGTTTTATCTACAATTTTGGTCTTTTAATTATTATTTTCTATATTTTTTTAAGATTATAGAGCTCTAAATTTTAATTATATATATAACTTAAAATTAAACTAAAAATGTGATTTTTTAAATTTAGAGATTAAAATCAAAACAGTAATTTAATATATATATATATATAGACACACAAACTTTGAATGCTTGAAATTAATCTCTGCTTGTCTTTTTGCAACGAGTGGTTACTATTGAAACTGATGGATGGCATCACATTTACTGAAAGTTAATTTCTGTTACAGAGAAACGACAGGATTGGTACTAATAAATAATAAATAATGGTGTGTGATTGTTTTGATTAATGAATTTCAGACTTCAACGTGTGAAGCCGACACACTTTGTGGTTTCCAGTTAAGAAAATCACATGCGGTTTCAATCTTTTTGTGATGGTATGTTAGAATATATATATACTACAAACTATTTTAACCTAAAAATTCATTTTATCATTCACCATGTCTGTGTGGTCAAGTAAATTCTTATTCCTTTCCTTTATAACTGCTGCTTCTTGCTTTCTATTAATTACTTGGATCAAACAAGTACAATAGTACGTTTACAAATATACATAACTTTGCTTTAAAATTCATTTTAATCCACATTTATTTTGTAATTCCCTTTCAAATAAATACTGATACGTGTGTTCGGCAAAACTAATGTTCTTAAGTGCATACTCAAGTTGGTATTTCTTACAGTTTGAAATATTAGTTATTTTATAGGAAACAGTTTATGTTTTCTTGTTTTAAATAGAAGATATAATTATTATTTTATCTCTTAATTTTGTATTAAATAAAATGAGAAAATGGTTAATGGTATATGAAGTGATAATTATATCCTTTAAATTAAATTACTCGATACGTTTTTAATGCTTATGTAAAGTATTAAATAATTGATATTTTAAAATAAAAATTAGCAAATATGTAAGGAAATTATTAAAATAATTACGCTCCTTGAAATTTGTCTAAAAAATTAGTTGAAGATAAAATAAATAAATAAAACGAAGGGAAGTGGCTAGGAAAATTGTATTGTGAGGAAAAAATAATAATATGTGAGACATATAAAAGCTTATCTCCTACAGTGGAGAGAAAATGATAAGATCGAAAGAAAAATTAATACAAAAACTTTATTCATTTCTTTACCCACAAGGTAAAATTCAGTGAAAAAGATACGAAATAATTAACATTCTTATTTTCTTTTCTCTTATCAAATAAAAGGAAAGAAATTCAATAGTTTTCTTATCACCTTTTCGTTTCCAATTAAACTAAACAAATTTCATTTTTTAATAATATTTATTTTCTTCTCATGGAATCCAATTAAAGTAATAATGTGGGTCTTAAACTTTAAAGTCAATAAAGTTTCAACGAGCCAAACTTTCACAAGCATTTATAGAGGAAAAAAATAAAATAAAAAATGAAATTAACTTTTTTTTATAATTCAAAATTAATTTATGCTTAAGTTAAATTGTATAAACTCCTTTTTATATTTTTAATTTTTTTAATTAGGCATGAGTTAAATTTAATTTAATAAATTTTTTTTTTTTTAAAAGTTCTTCTAGATAAATCGGTCCAAACATATTTTAATAGGGTAGGAGATTTTCAAACACGAGTTTATAGTAGGGTAGTGTTCACATGTTGATCTAAAACTAGGGTTTTAAGGCACCTTGACAAAAGTTTCTTGTATTCTACGCATGCTAGGTGTTTATCCTTAAGTCAACTCACAGCATAGTAACGTTGAAGTTTTATTATCATCATCACAAAAATATCTAAAAAGTGCTTTTTCTAACAATCAGAAACACTTGTTCATTTTTGTGGTTTACCTAAGATGCATTCAAGGTAAAAGCACATGTATATAGGGCAAAAGCATTGCAAGAAAAATGGGAAAATTGTCATGTACATTAGTAACTAATTAAGTTCAATCACCTAAAGTCATAAACTAGCACGTGAGTGAAATTTTAATTTGATTCCTCTGCATAAAAGTATTAAACCGATTTCTATATACGTAAAAAAGTGGATTTAATTTGATTCCTTTATGATTTTTAATTTAATCATTATGTATAACATGTTTTTTTTTATTTAGTCTCTGCTAATAATTGATGAATACAATAAATATTTATGGCAACATCATAGTAAAAATATAAATGTAAAATTGAAAATAATTTAAAGAATTTTAATGATAATATAAAATAACATCAAGTTAAAAATATAATAGATTAAATATCTTTTAAGTATTATAAAAAGTAAACTATTTCAAAAATTGAAAAATATTAATTTATGTATTTAATACATGTTTGCAAAAATAACTTTAACTTCGAAGGAAATATTTACCTCAGAATTTATTTCTTTTATAACAAAAGATAAGATGTTAGACAATACGATAAAATATTTTAAAAGGACATATTAATATAAATTTTTTCGCTTTTATTGGTTGATTTTTCAAACTAATGACTTAACTAATTAATTTCTTTATCGAATTAATTTTATAGAATTAAATTAATTCAATTAAACTATATTTTATACTTCTGATATTAAAAAAAAAATAAACCAATCTAATTATATTCATGAATCTTAGAAACGATAAGAGATTTACCCTAAAAAATAGAAACTAGGATTTAAAACTGAAAACTTAAAAATATGTTCAATTTAAACCTTTTCCTTCTATTGTATACCAATGATATATGTAAATTTTTAAGGTTCCAGTGTCATATTTTCACATTTAATTATTTATTAATTATCATATCAATGTTTTGTTAGTTTTGAACTTTTTTTAAATTTACTAATTTAATCATATAATCAATTTATTGATAAAAATAACCTTAATGTTGGGGGGAAATGGTTAAGTTTTTATTTTCTTTATTTTATATATACTAGCGATCAGATATGTATGTCCGATTTTTTTTTCATTATCTTATTATATATATATATATATATATATTAGTTTTAATTTTATATGGTTTTCTACTATATAAAAAATAAAATAATTAAATATTACTTATTTAATGTCAAAGAATTTTAATTGTACAAAATCAAATATTTTAAATACTTAGAATTTAATTTATTTAAAAATATGAGCAGCTACCTCTTTTAATCTACATATACCTCTTTTCTACTGTTTTGTGTGTTTTTTTCACGTTTTTTCACTGTATTTTATTTTTTAAATTGGTATTCTGAATTTTATATTGTAACTTAAAAATAAGTCTTATATTTTTTTTATGAAAATAAAAATAATAATAGTAATTACATAAAAAATAATGAATAACTTTTAATATACACGCTGTTAAAAAAAAAGTGAGTGATTTATAATACATTATGTTATTAAAACATGAGTGATTATTTTTAGTATTAGAATATTTTTTTATTTTAAAATATGATTAAGAATAAAATAATAATATAAATTATATAACTAAATAGAAAATTCCTTTTTTTATAGATTATTATTATACAATTCTCAACGGGTAACTTCTCAACAAAAGTATGATACTAAGAACTTTCATATGTAATAAGATAATTAGGAATGAGATCATAACAACGTCCATCGCTTGGAAAAGCTGAAGATATTGCCTATTGTTGAATCATCTTGTTGAGATTATAAAGGTATTGCCCAACTATAGATATAATTATAAACTATAAATGATGATATTAAGATTGAATGAATTTCAAATACTAATTATATTTTTAAAATGAAAAGTTATCTATATATAAATTACCTATAAAAGAATTAGAAATAAATAAATATAATTTTAAAATTGCAACAAAACGTGAATTCAAACAAAAAAAGAGATGAATTGAAAATTCTACTTGAATTTCAGGAATTTTTAGGAATATAAAAATGCATTTTATTTGTATGATCAATGTGGGAGAATATGATTATAATATTAAACGTCGTAAGGCTTGTGTTTTTTTTTAAAAAAATAATACATATATTTAACTCACTTATATATCTGTATCAAACTTTATTCTAATCAGAACAACGCATGTGATGTGAATTTTCACAAATATTTTATTGAAAATTAAAAAAAAAAGCAAAGCACGAGAATATTTTGAAAATTTCATATAATATATGTATTTTATCTATATATTCATAAAGATTTTGATACAACTAAGATACTCTATTAGATAATATTTATGTAACAATTCAAATTTATTTGTAGGGTTTGCATATATGAACAATTATATTTTTCTTTCCTATATGTAGTTTTCTTTTCTTCTTAACGTCATTTCCAATCCAAATGTTTAGTATTTTTTAACTAAGCTAAAATAAAATAATTTCTTAAATTAATTTCCCAAGTATATTTTAAAATACTATAAAATACATCAAAATTAAATAATTTCCTAAATTAATTAGACAAATTTTATTTTAATATTAATATAACTTAATTTAAATTTATTTCCTACTTAAGTTTGAAACAAAGTCAAAACTGATATTCTTGATTATAACAGATGATTTCTGAGTATATCTTTAATTCCTATAAAATTTTCTGAAATTAAATAATTTCCTAAACTAATATATACTAAAGACGAGTAATTTTTTAAATGTGATGTTTTCATTTTTCACTTATTAATGATCAATATCTTATTATTTTTAATTCTTTGTGTTTATTAGTTACTCTAATGCATATTTTCAAAATTAATTTTAATTTTGGAAAAACAATTTTTTCCTGATAATTTTGTTCTATGATATAAAATATAATATATAACACATCTTTTATTATAATTTAGTTCCCATGTGTAAAAGACCAAATATATCACAAGTATACGAACAAAATTAAGAATGTAATGTATCTATAAAAGTTAAATTTAAGAATCTGTAATTAGATAACAACAATAGAATCTGAATCAATGGATGAAATGATTTTATCTGTTCTTTCATCACAACCATGATGCAAACATATACGACAGAGAACAAAGTGAGAACTTCTTTGTTTAAACCAAAACCTAGGCAGATTGAGAAGCTGACGCATGCTTTGTCTCATTCATTTGGATTTTCCAAAGTTAAAAACAAACAAACAAATGTTGGAAAATTGAAGTATATGAATAGAGAAAAGAAAGGAAATTGAAGGCACTGATACAAAGATAAAGAATATATATAAAAATGAGACTGCTATGGATCCTAAACTGAGAATAAAAGTGAAGCAAACTAGGTTTTGCTTGGTTCTTTGTACCTTTGTCCAAAGATTATAAGAAATATATTAGAGTTTGATTATCCATCCACCAATGCAGCAGCACGTGAGTGAAGTGAATTGGAGAGTTTGCAAATTTAGAATGTCTAGGGCTTTGAAAACTCAGTTTGAAAGATACGGTGACTTGAGAGCATTTCAGGATTACACTGCACACCCAACAATCATGGGTGTCAGATCCACCAAGCACATCACATGAGAGAGACCAAGTTTTAGGCTTTGGGAAAAGGGTGCTGATGCAATTTCTTTCGTCCTTCCTTTGCTGTTCAATTTTTTTGTCCCTCATTGTGCTTCAGTCAGACCTGCTAAATGCTCATATTATTATGGTTTTTAGCTTTTGTTCTCACTTGCCACAATGCACATGCAAAGTACTCATGCAGTGTTTAACCCCAAAATTCAGTTTTGTAACTTTGTTTTGTGGACACAAATTAAGGGTCACTCTAGAATTATCAACATTACTAAATGTTGCACAAAGCTAGAGGTGGTGAGCCATGAAGGGTAAAAGATGAGTTTATGGGAATTCTACTTAATGATCAAGTCTCAACAATTGGAGTGGATAAGGAGATTTTGTCATGGAGCAACAATGACACGTGATAGGCCATGTGGTGTAGTAGTGGAAGGGAAATCATAAACCTTTAGGTGGACTTTGCCAGTGTAAAATCCTTTTCTTTAGCTTTTATATCTGTCTAAAGGAACACCATTTCTTATCCTCCTCCATCCTTATCCCTCAACACACACATGTTTGATTCTCCTATCTTCATCTTCAACATCCTTGAAACCATGACAAACCAACACAATCGCAATCTTCAACACATTAACTCAACCAGTTCCCCAAATATAGTAACTCTCCCTCAACCACAAAGCCAGAAAAGGAAAAATAAATAGAGAGAAAGTGGCTTAGTCTTGGGGGAATAGCTGCATAAATAAACAAAGCCACCGAGCCTGCTGGTCCACAGAAGATTAGAAACCAAACCAAACCACCGATGACATTAAAACTTTAGAAGTTGGTAATTTCCAAGAGGATAAAAAGCCATGTGAGTAGCTTGCAAGAAATGGTGCTGGAACATCGAATGTTGTCTGGAGTATCCTCGAATTATACTAGTACGGTTTATATAATTGAAGGAAATTTTCGGGACACTGTAATCATGAGTTTCAGGAACATTACAGTGATCCATTGGTATAGTTCTTTAATAGGTATAGACTAGACATACCTATCTTTAGGCTTTCATGTCTTGTTCTTTGTCAAAGAAAAAAAGAAAAGGCACATTTTTTTTAGGTCCCTTGTCCTTAGATGAATAATGAAATCAAAATATGAATCATGATTCCTGGTCCTAAACAACATATTGTACAACTAATACTGCATTCATGTGAAAGTGTAGAGCATTTCCTAATGAGAGGATGCACTAGAAAATAATGTGATTTACTTTAGACATGTTAAGTCCTTATAAAACAGAAAATCCATCTAGGCATAAAGGTGTGAAAATGAAAGGAGTAGAAATAGGCTTTATGGTAGAAGATGTTGAGGAGTTGTACATGTTCCTGAGGGGCAGTTGGTGTGTGGAAATGGTATAGGGCACATGGCCTTTATAATTGGGGAGAGGTGGATGAACTTTAGTGTCTGCTGAAATGAGGGCCATTCTACATAGGATTCTTTGAGTGCCAAATAATGGGGCTCATGAGTTTTCTTCAGGGAAGCTCTCTGTTGTCCTGTCCTCTTGTGTGTGCAGTCATTGTTTTTATTCTCACTACATTATTATTTTTTTACATGCTTTGGATCCATATTGTGTTATTATGTACATAAAGATGCTATATGCTACATTAATTTGTGGTTAATTAAGTATATAGTATGATAAGATGGAGTGTAAAGTGGCACAAAAATGAGGAAAGTGTGTCAGCACAGAGCTATTATCATCATTGATCCTTGTTATATGGAAATGGGATAACTCACTTCTGTCTCTCTCTGCTTAGTTCATTGTCACTATTCTCTTCACTTCTTTGGTTTCTGATAGAGAGAGTTCAGGAACTGCAATGCCACGTGATGCCCCTTGGCACATTTCACAGTACTGGTGAATGCAGCAAAGCCCAGAAAAGAAGAAATCAATTAATTAATTACTTAATCACTTAATTAATGAAAGGAGAGATTTTTATGTACATGAAAAGTGGTTTGAAGATTCTTTCCCATATGACTTCATGCACATGTATGATTTGTGCTACAAACTTTTGAGTATGATTTTTGTTACAACTTTTGATTAGGTTCCTAAGAGCAACATAAGTTGCTTAAATTTTTATCACATTTTTGCTAAACCACCGTTCAAATCTTTCAAACCACTAAGGCACAAGAGCACAAACTAAACTACCCCAATCAATGAATACTTTTCTTATAAAAAAAAAAAAAAAAAACAGAATTTCCTATTGTGACTAGCCACATTTACTGTAGCTTAACACTGTCCTTTTTCTTTTCTCTTTTCAAATGTATTAGTTTGAAAATTAAATTATGTCAATGTGTAATGATTTAAATTATAATTATCAAATAAAAATTTATTTACTTTATTTTATTTTAAAATTTTAATAAAATTATTAAATTATAACTATTTAATTAATAAATAACATAAAATTATTAAATTATAACTACTAAATTAAATAAAAACTATTAATTTTACTAATTATAATTCAAAAGATATTAATGAATTTATTGTAATTACATTCGTAGATATCAATAAATAAATAATGTTTATTTTTTATTAACAATTATTAATAAAAAAAAACAGTTTAGACTATTAAAATAAATAGTTCATATTGATAAAAAAAAAAATTCATGGGTAAAGCAAATAAAAAGTGAAAACACACAAAATAAACATAAAATAAGTAACGAATAAAATTATGAAAAGCTAAATACTCACCCATCAACTATCTAGGAGGGTATAATAATTTTTTACAACTTTATTTTCTAATTTCAGTTAAAAAAATAATTAAAAATCAATATTATTTAAAATTTAATATTTTAATTAAAATAAATTTATTAAAAAATTTATTAAGTAAATCATTTGTAAAATTATTAGTCTTTTTTAATTTCATTAATTAATTAGTAAAATATTTAATGATTTAATTATTAGTAAATTAGTATTATTTATTAATCAAATGATGATAATTTAATAATAGTATGTTACAATCATAAACACAACAAATTTATTGAATTATACATCTAATAATTATAACCTAAATAATAATTATAACCTAAATAATCACAAATTATTATAATAAATATGGTCTGATTGGAAATTATGAGGAAAAGTAACTAATTCTTTGTCTACATTATCTTTTCTCTACTTTATTCTCTAATTTATATATGTATAAAGGTCATTGTAAATTCCTCAACTACTACATTTACCATTTCAAGATTTGTCAGAAAGAAGGTTGTAAAAAATCTTTGACCATTGCAAAAAGAATCCTTACTATTTTTTGTTTGCATGCATTCAGACATGGTTACATTTCACTACTTTACAGTGCTCATAAACATGTCCAATAAAATTAAAATGGTTATAGTCTTCATGTCAGCGAATGTTTCATTGCGACTTTCTTTTCACGCGAAGATAGGCCTTTTCTCCTCTCCTCCTTTTCTTCAAATCAACCATAATTTTTTAAACACAAACACTAATCATTCACATCTTCTCTTCCTCCTCTACAACAAACAACAGAATGGCAAAAATAAACAAGATTATTACACATTTTTATCATAAACTCATATTAACATTAAATATCAAAACATTTTCTAAGTTTGTAAAAATGGGAAGAAATAATAAAAGGAAAAAAAGGCTTTTTGAATTGACTACTAAATTAAATAAAACTATTAATTTTACTAATTGTAATTCAAAAATAACGATAAAATTATTGTAATAAGATTCGTAGATATTAAATAAATAAATAAATAATTTTGATTTTTAATTATTAATTATTAATAAAAATTAAAAAACAGTTTAGACTATTAAAATAAATAGTTCATATTGATGAAAACAAACATTTCATGAATAAATCAAATCAAAAGTGAAAACATGAAAAAAAAGTAAAAAAATAAGTCACTAATAAAATTATGAAAAGATAAATACTCACCCATCAACCATCTAGGAGGGTATAATAATTTTCCACCACTTTATTTTTTAATTTTAATTAAAAAGATATTAATTAAAAATATAATATTATTTAATATTTATAAATTTATTTACAGTAAATTTATTGAAAATTTTATTAAGTAAATCATTTGTAAAATTATTAGTCTTTTTTAATTTAATTAATTAATTACTAACATATTTAATGATTTAATTATTAGTAAATTAGTATAATTTATTAATTAAATGGTGATAATTTAATAATTGTATGTTACAATCATTAAAACAATAAATTTATTGATTTAATTAATAATTATAACCTAAATAATTACAAATTATTATAATAAATATTTAAACTAGAATTACAGGATAAGTGGTCACTTATCGTACTTTATTCTCTATTTTATATATTTATAAAAGTGATTTGAATTTGTCCACTACCACATTCAACCATTTCAAGAATTGTTAGAGAGGTTGTAAGAAATATCTAATCTCCATAAAAAAGAATCCCTGCCATTTTTGTTCACATGCATGCAGACAAGATCAGTTCTCCCTACTGTACACTGCTCATTAATATGTCCAATGAGATTAAGATAGTTATTGCCTTCATGTGAGCTTATCTTTTCGTGCCAATCTCTATTCATCTTCTCTTTCTCATCTACAACAGTTACAAAAACAAATCTCATATCCTTATATCTATCATTATTAACTATTTTTTTTTAATCATAAACTCATACCAACATTAAATATCAAAAAAATTTTCAAGTTCCTAAAAATGAGAAGAAATAATAAAAAAAAAGAAAAAAAAAACTTTTTGAATTTGAATTAGTAAATTAGTATTATTTATTAATTAAATGGTGATAATTTAATAATTGTATGTTACAATCATAAACACAATAAATTTATTGATTTAATTAATAATTATAACCTAAATAATTACAAATTATTATAATAAATAT
>Ga0099825_1007423_pt1 | contig 13349 bp, 6 predicted proteins | sample SiratroredBW_FD_76838 | JGI IMG/M metagenome (GOLD analysis project Ga0099825, IMG submission 76838) | Root nodule microbial communities of legume samples collected from California, USA - Siratro red BW | ecosystem: Host-associated > Plants > Roots > Nodule | place: USA: California | collected... | reverse complement strand
TATATATATATATATATATATATATATATATATATATATATATATATATATATATATATATATATATATATATACATATATATATATAAGAACGCTTTAATTCTAAATAAAAGTGTATTTTTAATATGTGTGTATATATAATTTGAATACTTCCTTTCAAAAAGTACAGCAATAAAAATAAATATTAGTAAGATATCTTTTTTAGTATCTATCTTTTTAAAAATATTTGATAAAAACAATTACTAAACTGTGAGATAGTTTAAAACAATATAGAAAAAATAAAACGAGGGATTATGATAAGTATTGAGAATAAGAAAATAAAAAAGAAAATTATTTAGTTTTTATTTTACTATAAAGTGGCATTAAATGTTACCCTCCACCGACGGCAGAACTAGAAAGTAGAAAACCGCTTTTGCTTTCTCCGATTGTACTTTATGCTAAAGAAGCAGCCAACAATTCAACCATAATTTCCTCAGGCACTCATCTCTTCGCTGTCACGGACGCTATCAGATCTCACCTAAGTTATCTTATACATATTTAATTGATGTTTTATTTAATTGTTAATATTTTAAAATAATAAAAAATATTTTTTACAATATATATCTTGTTTAAGACTTAAATATATCTTAACTTTTAATGTTAAGTAAATATGTTAAAGTACAATAAGTTAGACTACATAACCTTACAATAAAAATGCTTTTATATTACATTATGTAATCCTAACTTCCAATTAGATGATTTCCAACATGATTTTCCCTGAGTAATAGTAGCCCAAGGTATAAAAAAAAGACATGGAATCCAATTTTACTAATTCAAAACTTTTACTATATTTTTAGCCATTTGTTTGTAACATGAACTCCCACCTCCATGGTTTTCGTTAAAAAAAAACTTTAAACTAAGAAGCTAAATCAAACATATGCAACTACAAACATTTCACAAAAATTGGTAAAACACTTTGACGACAAGAGGCATATTGTCATGTGAACTATAAAAAGTGAGTAAATCATTAAGTACATTTTTGTATACCTTAAATACACATAATCAACTCCCAAACCTAATAATTTTATTTTATTTTTTTAAAAAATTATAGTAACAACTCTTCTATTTTTTTTTCTAAATATTTTTGAAATATAATATAATAGGTGCGATTATTTTTTCTTAACTAATAAAATTATAAGTTAACAATTTTATTCTTTTGATTAAAATTATTTAAAATAAAATGTGATTAATTATTTATACATCAACTCATACGTGATTAAAATATTATTTTCACTACCATCTATAAAAGAAAATGTAATATGATTATGTACAAATTTATTGAAAATAAAATTTAATAAAAATAAATAACAATAATAATAAAAGATTTAATAAAAAATTATAAATTTTGTAAAAAATTAATAAAATAAATAGATATTGATATAAAAATTCAGCATAATAAATAACGTAAAATGAATTATGATAAATTATTTATATCTACAACCCACATTTAACTAAAATAGTAAATATTATGATTCCATTCATGGATTTGATTGAAAAAAACTATATATTATTATTATTAATATATTTATTATTTGTATATATTTGGAAGAAATTTGACATATGATTATTTTGATGAGGTTGAAATTGAGAACACTAACTAGCTAATATTCAATTCAACCACTCAGAAATATGTAAAAGATATTCGAAAGCTGCAATATTTTGACCATATTTATTTTTAGCTTTTACTAAAGGTTAGATACTTTGGTAAACTTTCAACAACAAAAATAAATATTAAGACAAAACTTAAAAAGAAAATAAATACTTAAAATTCCAATTAAACAAAATATCTAAAATCCTTAATGAAACAATATTATATCTTTTGAATTAACTTTTATATTCTCCAAAACTAATTAGAACTTAAGCATTTATATTTTTATTATCATCAATCAGTTTTGTCAATTATTTTTTTATTAAATATTTAGAAAATGTATTTTTAATATTTCAAATATATTTTAAAACACCAATTAAATACATGAAATCCTTACACTATAAAGAAACTTGATTGTGCCAAAATTAAATTGGTAGCATGTGTTAAACAAATAATTGGTTGACAAATATTTTATATCGTATTAAGAAGTGAAATTATTGCTTACAGTTTTTTGGAGTGCAAAGTATTCCTTTGTATTGCTTACAGTTTTTTAACACATATAATCCAGAAAATTTTGATAATTATTTTATAAGATATTTTACAATGTATTGAGTTTATTTTTCTGGTTGGCTCCTATTAAATATATGAATAAATGTTATTTTTACTAATAAATGAAAAATAAAAATAATAATAAACATATTTTTTAAATTGATAACATTATTTTAAAAATTCAAAAAAATATCACCAGAATTATTTTTTTTATTAATCTATATAATTATTTACGAAGGAGAATTTGAATGCAGCATTATTTTACCAAACATGCTTGAATTTTAGCAGGTACAATGCAGGAGTGTTTGCTTTTTATTAAATGTTGAACTATGAGGGTGATACTAGGAATAAATAGAATACTAGCAGAAACAATGTAGTTAACAAACTACAATTTATTGATTTTAACCTTGAAATTTGTTACAGATGTCCTATAAATCCCAAATTATGGGATGCAAAGGGTTCAAGAAAATTGCTGTCATAAAAAAAATTAAATACACAAAGCACCAAAAAATTAGAAGGAGATGTGATTAATCAAATAACTTTGTGTTACTAATGAATCAATAAAAGAATTCTGATACAAAGGAATTAACCTCAGAGCACTTTCTTGTGCTTCTGTTGAGCCAATTTCAATAATTTTACTTTTAAGAAAAAAAAGATCTAGCTGAAGCCTAGTCCCAATATTAAGCGAATTGAGGCCACAGAATTGAGTGATGTTAACGGTAGAATCATATGGTCTCTCTAATTGAGAACCCATATTTATATACAAAAAAAATGCAAATTTTATATTGTGGTTATCCACGCTACGAACATTGAAGCATTCAACGTTTCTTCTTCGCGTGCTTCCTTTCTTCCTCCACCTCCAACAAGTTCATGATCACCGCTTCCGAAGCATTCCTTAGCAACTCCGACCAATCCCTGAAAACAAAAATCACTTCAGAATTAATCATTTAATACAAATTATGATCCATTAACCCAAGGTAGAGAAAGAGAGAAAGAGAGAAAGAGAGAAAAAGAGTAAGAGAGAGACACGTATGTGAATATGTATATATTTACCCGTTCAAAGAATCAAACGTCAATCCTACGGTGTTCTTTGCTTCTTCAAGTGCGAATTCGAACCTCCAAAGGTCCACAGAAGGGCACGTTCCGTTGTCCTTGACCATTAGCTGCGAGGGTTTGACGTCGTAGAAAATGGGAACGACCCTTTTGTGGGACTCCATGAGAAGAGCGAGCTCGTGGAGGCAGAAATAGGAGTCACAATAGCGAGGAGAGAAGACAGCAACACCAACCTTGCAACCTAGAATGCCTCTATCAATGTGCTGGAAGAGCCTGTCCCCAGGTTTCATGTTCATGCTGTCCAAGAACGACCTCACTCCCATCCTCGTAAGATTATCGTACAACAACCCCGCAACGTTCCTCTTCGTGTCGATTCCACGGTGGTTGATGAACACGTCGCATACTGGGCGACCCATTTTGGTGATCAACTTGGCGGGCAAACGCTGCATGGCTCCTTCACCACCTAACTGAATTACCAGTAACTTGTTTTCTTGCTGTTTTTTGCTGCAAAACTTTTGTCTCTTTTGTAGAGAAGCGAGACTTTAATTTGTTGTGTTCTTGTGTTTTCTTTTGTTGTTGGGGGAGAGTTTTTAACGTAGGCAAGATCTGAGGGACAAAGATGGGTGTTATATATATACATGTAGGAGGAGAGAGAGAGAGAGTGTGTGTGTGTAAATTTTCGAGAAAAGGGGTTATGTTGGACTTGAGAAAATACAAGGCAATTGAACGGAGGACACAGAGAACAAAAAGAGTAAAAACGTTTGAATTTTCTGACTAGATTTTGAACTACATATGTTCCTTCGAACACGTAAGTACGTATCCGTAGTTTTCATTTTTTTTTTCTGTATAAAAAAACATCGGCGATCGGCGACACTGATCCGCTGGCATGGGCATTCTTTTACCTTAATTTTGAGGGAAATTTAGGGGTTCTTTCCTCGAGGACCATTTTAATCAATGATAAATATTAGCTACTCCATCAAGTGAATATATAATTATAAGATATTTAATTTCTATTTTATATAACGTTAAAAAAGTACTAGCAATATGTGGATGTATTGAATTCCAATATTTTAATCTCATATGACTCAGTTTTAGTCATATTTTTTTTTCCAAAGTAGACTAATGTTAATAAAAATGTTCATTTATAGAAAAAGTAATATATTTTAATAAGTTCTTCTTAAATAATGGTGTGGAAAAAATCTTAAATTAAAAGAAGGAAGAAGTATAACTTCAAGAGAAATATATTCTTCAAGATTGATTTTAAATATATTTTTTACTATTATTGAATTTATTGAAAATTATAATTGTTTCTGAATTTTTAGTTTTTAATGAATTTTAAAACTTTTTACAAAATATGTTATTGACTCTACTTTATTATTAATTATTTAAAAGTTCAAAATATACAATCTTATAAAAAAAATTATTACATTGTAATCAAAGCAAATAATTTTTTATTTTTGAAAAGAAATCGAATAAATGTAATAAAAATTTATTAGTGTATACCATTCCTATACGTTAGAAAAAAAAAAAAAAAACCTCTAGATTCTGTATGTCGGACTGTTTTTTTTTTTTTTGTTCTATCATCATAAGATTTATAAAATATAGTCAACAATTTTAAAATGCTTTTCTTTGGTACTGATATTTTAAGTAAATTATTGAGCTTGCATTGACCGTTCTCATTTTTCTGAAAGAAAATGAAATTTCAAAATTCCCTTAAACAGTTATTGATAAATTGAAGTAAACTAATCTAATGCACAATGTTAAGATAATCAAATAAAACTAGCTATTAATGAAGTGCTTAATGATAATAAATGATAAAATATGCCAACCCCAGATGTTAATGAATGATAAAAAAGTTAAAAATAAATGAAAGCATGGCAAGCTCTAATTAGTATTTGACAACTTTTATTATTAGAAGGTAAAAAGAGAAATTAATTTCTTGTTGACTTTCGTGGCAGAGCTAAGTGTTAACTTCGTTTCATCTTTAATTTCTAACTGAGAGATCAATGCTTGAAATGGAATATTTTGTGGCTGTTGAACACTACTGTGGTCAATTATTCATATTTGGGATCCAGAAACTACGACTCGCAGGATTCAATTGTTGCTTATATTTATTTATTTAAGTTTGAAATTCATTAGCAATACCCTAAGAGTTTAGAGCCAACACTTAAATACTAAAAACGCCTTATAGTAAATTAAAATGTATTAGGTATTTCTTAGATGGTTTTAAAATACGTGTGAACGTATTTGGTAGAGCCGTTGGACCAGGGTGAGTGTATGAGGATGCATGCCCCCATCAACATCAGTTTTTGTGAACACAAATATAGTTATACTTTAGTACAATCTTTTTATAATCTTAAGTTTTGTCTTCTTGTTTAAAAGTTTATTTGGTTGTTGTTACTGAATACAAAAATTATCAATTTCCCCTTGGATTAAGTGGAAACTTCAATCTAAAGTTTTTCAATTTTACTTTACACAATAAAGTGAACAAGGGTATGCGGTATGCCATTTTCAAAGAGCTAAAGAATTTCACAGAAGAGTTCTATAGTTAGTGCAACTCTTTAAGATATATAAAAGCAAAAAGAAAAAAAAAAAAAAAAAAAAAATAAAATTAATAAAAAAAAAAAAAAAAAAAAAAAAAAAAAAAACTAAGGATACTTCTATCTATTTGATTAGAAGAGTTGTTCAAGAAACTAGTCAAAACGTGTGTTAAAGAAGTCAAATAACAAACCAAAAAGGGAAAGAACCTACTTGGTCAAAGAGTCTCATTAATATAAGGAAAAAAGAAGTTGCAACTGAAGGTGCAGTTGGCTCAAGAAGGGAGTTGAATAGAGTCTGAACTCAAATCACGAAATATAAACAATTCAAAGGAATATAAAATCAAAGTACAAGAGAGAGAAGTAAACATGGATTTATACTAGTTCATCTTATAACTAGGACTACGTCCGATCTCTTAAGCAAAACAACTTAAGAGCTTTCACTAAAAATGACTTTTGACACCTTTCCAGGAACAAGTATTCTACATATCTCCATGTAACAAGTTTTTTCTCTAGAAACAAGTATTCAACACCTCTCTTGACAACAAGTTTTGATACCTCTCTACGAACAAGTATTAAACACCACTCTAGATATACCAATATTAATCTCTCCCTGAGATAAATACCTCTCAATAGTAAGAAAGAAAGCACTCTCTACAAAGAGAACAAATATAACTCATAAGTTATCCTTCACATAATGAAGATTTTACAACGGTTTACACACCATCCTTTTTCTGATTTCTCTCATATAGCATAAATAGACAATGAAATTCTTTTTCTTGTTCTATAAACTCTTTCATGTTTGTTCACTTTTTCTTATCTTTGTTTTTCAAGGTTTGATTTAGGATGTCCATAAAAGAAAAATTTTGCATTCAAATACAACTAATGAAACACACATTTCTTATGTCAACTTGCATGTAAAGAAAGTTTCAATGCTTCCAAGTGTATACCTTTATTGTGGTGTCTAATAAACTTATAGAGTAAGCTCTATTTGTAAGACTTTTACTATTGTGAAGTCAAGACTTTAGAAGCAAGGAGTGTTCTTTTGTAATATACTCTCCTGTAATATATTGTTTCTTGTAGAACAACTTTATTGTTATATATCCAAAAGAGTCTTTAGGTATTTAATTTGGAGAGACATTTTGTACTCATTACTTAATCTCATGGGGAGATTAACTAGTAGTCAAAAATGACTTTATATACTTGTATAAACTAAAAGTGTCAATAAGCAAAGCTTGCAATCTATTGTGATGAAACCTTTGCAAGTTGTAAAGGAGAGATATATGTAGCTTAAATTAAGGTGAACCAGTGTAATCTAATTATTCACTATTTTTTTTACTTCTTATGTTATACACTTAAGGTCATCCTTTTTAAAAGCTTTTACGAAAAGTTTGTGAACATATTTTAAAACCTTTAGATATTCATCATCAAGTTTAAATTTTCTTTTCAAAGCTTCATTCAAACTCTCCTTTTAGGATTAACCATTTCTTTAAAAATCAAATTAAAAGTGAACATTGTTTTATATTGTCACTAGATAAGAATCAAATTATTATTAAAAAAAATCATTTTTTATTTTCTTCTTAATACCAAAATATATATATATAAAAAAGCGTTATATAGGGAAAACAAAATTTCAATTTAATCTAAAATTCATAGAATGAATGGAATAACACCAATTATCAAACATAAAAAGGTTAAGACACTAAAAAGTGAAAGTCTTTTGATACCTAACTCTCTATACTCAAAACGTATTCTATTAGTAAATAATTATATTTACACTTGTTAAATGTTGGTGAATTAAGAGAAATTTGAAAAAAATAAAAACTATTATAAATCTATATGCTCACATTTCTAAGATATATCTTGACTACATCTGATAGAACATAAAGTCAATCACAAAACAATATATGTAGCCTACAAATTATAGGTAATAACATGACTTACTATCTAAATTAACATTACACATGCAAAATAAGTAAGAAATTGAGATACATTGAGTTATTGATTAGATAAACGGTATACATGTGCATTGCCTTCCAATTCATAAGGACAAAACTTAATAATAATATCCACCACAAGATAACATGTTGATAACTACTTTAATTAATTAATATTTCAATTGTAACTTTTATTCTTTAAATAAATTTTGGAGCATTCGTTGTTCTTCGTTGTTACTATTAATAAATGGTGACTAATAGAAGGGTTACCTTTTTAGGGATACAATCAAAATTTCACAACTGAAAAATAGTTAAACACTAAAATTTGGTTTTCTTATTACCTTCAATAGTTGGATGAAAAAAAAAGGTAAAATATATTCACAAACAAAAATAGCAAAGATGTTACATCACCCCACCTACACCAATCATTATATATACAATACTAAGATTAGCCTTCTTATGCTAACCTACATAACGATTATAAAAAGTCACGTAACAACTAACAAACCATTCTTTCCACAAAAGATTAAAGGGACCTTTAATCAATTGACAAGTCATTCTTTCAACAAAAGATCAAAGGGACCTTTAGTTCACCACTTTTTTTTTTCTCCAGAACAATACAATGAATTTTTCAACATTTTCCATTTTATTGCTCTCTCTTTCCTTGATCATAGTTTCCCATGCTCCTTTGCCAACATTAGGGACAAGCTTGCATGAATCTTTATGCAGCGAAACTAAGGAGAACGAGGCTAGGTGCCTTGAACTTCTCAAAGATGATCCTAAAATTGCTAAGGCTAAAGACAACACTGCACTTACCAAATTGATCCTTGAATTAGCCATAAAAAAGGGTACTGAGACCCAACATTATCTAAAAGAAGTTTTGAAGACAAAGCCTTCACCAAACCTTAAAGAATGTGCAACTACCCTTTATGATGGAGTCATTGGATCATTCAAAAGTGCATTGGGTGAATTGGGTGAGGATGATCTAACTGCAAGTTATGATGCTGGAGTGGCTAGCGATGGACCTACAACTTGTGAAAGGGCCTTGAGTGAAGCAAAGATCATCGATCCTTCTATTGCAGCTCTTGACAAAGACATGGTATTGCTTAGCTCAATTGCATTTAAAGCCATTGAGAAACTTTCTTAAGATGTATGAAGTGATTAATATGTTATATCATAGCTAGAGGAGAAGGGAGTTGTGAGATGTTTTAGGTTTCAATGTTAGTCTCTAATGTGGAAGGATTCAAATCAATAAAATCTTCTATTATCTTTAATGAAATAGTGTTTATCTTAAATATTTTATCTTTTTAATTGTTTAGGTTGAAAAATTCATATTAATTAAAGATAAGGTCAATTTATAATATAAAATGAGGGTAATTCTTACTTTATAAACTGATTTTGTGAGGATGAGGTAAATTTAATTTCACTCTGAATATTTTGTATAGTTTTTTTAATGGTGAATGATATAATTAACTATTTTACTTAATTTAAAAAGACTCATTATAAGTAAAATAGTTGTTATTATTAGAGTAATAATTATTTTATTAATAGAAGTTTTTTATTCATGCATATACAAAAATATCATGTCTAAAATATATTTATGTTAATTAATTTTTCACAAAGAAAAAAAAAGAAAAATCTAGATACATTTATATTATTTCTAATTAAACAAGCTAACATGTTCGAAATTTGCATGCACATACTTTGCATAATTGTTAAACATGCTTGTGTTACAAGATATTGCTTTGAAGCTCAAAGTTTAGTCATATTGTTGTCTCTAAAATATATCTTATAATTAAAGAATGAATATGTATCTAAATTACTCTTAACCTTAAATTTTAAGTGATATAAAACTATTGAGTATATCAAAACACATTTTTTTTCACTTTTCATTAAATTATTTTTAGCAAAAGAAAAAAATACTAACATTAATTTTTCTTCCAATCCATGATCTTTTGGGAGAATTATTTCGAGAAGGTGCAATATAACTAATAAGAAGAACTACCACAACTTTGATTTTTTATATTAAATTATGATAATTAAAAATTTAAACATATAATTATTGTAAATTCAATATTATTATTGACAATTTTTCTACGTGAGATATTTTTATCTAGTATATGCAACTATTATATATGTTAGTAAAAGACTTTTATTGAAAGTTTTCTATTTTGAATATAAAACAAATACGAGTGTCTATAATGTATTTTTGAAAAATATTTAAAAGCAAATTTGTTATCTCATTAAAATCTTATTTGGAAAAAATCTTACTTAGACTTTATTTTCATTCAAGGATGAGTTTGTGATAGTGGAAAAGAAGAGAAAGATAATAAAAAAAGAGGTTGGATGGATACAAGGAGATTGTAAAAAAATAAGAGAAAAGTTTATAAGTAATTTGATTAATATGATAAATAAAAAAGTTGTGAATAATTTAATATAAGAAGAAAACTTTTAGAAATATAAATTAAAATAAAAATAAATTTTAAATTATAAAACCTTTTAAACTATTTGATTTTATTTATCATTTTAATTATTTATTTTATTATATAATTAGTAAAAAATATTAATAATTAATAGAAATATAAATGTTATATACATATCAACAATTTATATATATAATTGAATATGTTTTCCTTTGTTATTATTATAATGTAAATATTGAAAGTTTTTTTAAAGTTAAATGTAATCTATTATGTTGGAAATGTTATTTATTAAGCAAATATCTTCATTTATCATGAAGTAAGTTTAAGATGTAAAATAATTTAGTTTTATTGTATTTGTTAATGTTTTACTTCTTCATTCGAATTATCCTAGTATTTATTTTGCTATCAGTTTGTGTTCCAATCCATATAGAGGATTAGTAATAAAAATATACTAAAGGAAAAATAATATATTACTCTCTAACAAAGCAATAATAGCTTAATTATATACATTATTTTGAAGGGAATCATAATTCTAGATAAATCATTATTAATGTAAGTTTTTCTTTGTTCGTTACTTATAAAGCCTTAGTGACTTTTCTCCATACTATATTGCCTTTATGAAAAATTTATTCGCTTATTGTGTATTATAACACAAAGTTTCTCTATTTTTTTGTGATGTCTTTTCTTATCTTTGATTCCTCTCTAATTTTGTGGATTGAATCGAATTCCACCCTTAAATTGTCATTGTTATTGTTTTCGTCTAAAACTTGTCTTCACCAATATTTCTCTCTAAGTTCGATTGAAATCATGACATTTAACTCATATATTAATTGGAAAATGAGATTTCTTAGCATATAATTAAGGAATAGTGATAACCCTAGAAATTGCTTAGTATTTCTTCAACCTATATACTTTTCGCTTACTCGAGCTTCTTTTAGAGTGATTTGTGAACAATTGAAAGGTGTAACCACATCCCTGAAAAATCATATACTATAAAATACGTAATTCATAATATTTAAAGTTAGTTATTAGCTAACACAGACTCTAATTTAACTAGACAATTCAACACCAAGCTAAATCAATCCATCAATCTCTAACATGAACAAGATAAAATATGGATTTTTTTTCCAATTTCTACTTATTATAAAATTCATAAAATAACTGTCGCAACCGGGATCACGACGGGGCGATCATAAACTTATTTATTTTTTAAAATGTTTAAATTGATAATGGAGTCGCCACTATAGCTTTTTATGGGAAAACTATAAAAAAATCAAAACTAAAAAATGTCTACGAACCAGATTCAAGATTCGAGAGTCGATTACGTGTGGGAAGGTATTAGCACCCCACAACGCCCGTCCTAAGACGATACCTTTAATTAAATGAATAGAAATAAGTATGTTTCTACAAAATGTTATTTTTCCCCAAAAATAATAATTATAGCAACTAAAAATGAATATATATTTACAAAAAATGCAGTTCAAGAATGAACAATAAACAAAACAAATAATAATAGAGACAAATTTTTATTTTTTTTATTTTTTGAACCCAACAAGGTTTGACCTTAGTCCTACGTATTTCAAAATTTTATATTTGTTTATTGTTAAAATTTTATTAAAACTGTTAATTAAATGTTTTTTTTATTTTTTTTAAATATTATATATATTTTTAAATTATTTTTTAAAATTATTTTAAATATAATATTTTATTTTTAAAAGTTTATGTTTAAAAATAAGTTCTTTTTTATTCTTTTCCTAACTTACTTTTATTTTGTTATTAAAAAAACATATACAACATAAGAACAGTAGGATTAATTAAAAATAAACAATGAATCCTAATACCCTACAAAAATAAACAATTGAATTACTTTGTTTCTGATTATTTTGGTTTTGTTCTTTACTGTGGCTATTTGGTTTCGTGAGGGATACTGGCGGTTGATGTTAGGCTTTTTAAATTGGAGAAGAGGGGCTTCTTTGCTTTTTGGGTTCTGTTTCTGGATGGATTGCTTGGGTGGATTTCTGTTTCTGAATAATTTATGTTTTGGCACAAGGTTTGGAAATTTTCGAATTGGGGCTATGGCTATCCTATATTCTATCATGTGTTATGGAGTTGAAATTATTAATTTTCTGGAATTGAATTCGCTACCGACTCTGGACCGACTTTTGATTAACCTGTTTACTTTTGGAAAGGCTGTTTGGTATTCTTTTCAGTGAGTCTTTGGATTCACTGAGTTTTGATGATTTTTGTGGGTTTTGAGTTTAGGTATTTTTATTCTGGTTTGGGGTTTTGTATTTATTGTCTGTCTCAGGTTAATGATATCTAATGTTACTATATCTTTGTTATTGGGATTTGCTGACTGCGCTAGCAGCAGCCAAATTTGACAAATGAACTTGTGCAAAAAATGCAGCAATTAGATAATCTCACGACGGTGCGAGACACCTACACCATAGTGCCAGTAGCAGCAATTATCTCGTCTCGTAGATATAATAATTTATTGTGACCATTAAAATTAATTTAACAATGCTTGCAAAATAATTACTCATTAACACTGCATCAGTGCACAGGTTGAACAAGACACAACAAATACAGATGAAAACATGAATCTAGACAAAATAAAAAAATAGAAACAAGACAGAATTAAAGGAAGAAGACGAACCCGTTGAAGACTCCCAATTTAGCTTCTTGTTTTCCTCTTTTTGGTGGTTTCTACTGGACTCTTAGATTCTTTTGAACAGAATCCAATAATATTTTTCAATATATTTTTTTTCAGTGTCTTTTTTTCTCTAAATTTCTAAGAATTTTTGTGTATTCTCTGTCTCTCCAAATCTGTCCTCGTTCCCCTTTGAAAATAAAAGCAGTTATTTATATTTTGTCTATCCCTCCCTTCATCTCCCTCCATAACACTCATAACACTCTCAATCATGATTTTTAATTAAGATCAATTATTCCACCTCTCTGTATTAACTCCTTTTGGCTTAAGACTGTATGGTTACATTTCAGGAAGAATAAGTAAAAAGACAATAATAATAAAAAAGAAAAATAAATAGCCACTAAACATGAATAGCCTGAACGTATAAGTATAGGAAGACTATGAGATGAGAGTTAAATAAGGCTATGGGAGTTTAAATGTCAAAACATGATTGTTAGTTAAATGTTAAAAGCATGACTTTTGGTTAAATGTTAAAAGCATGACTATTAGTTAAATGTTAAAAGCATGATTACT
>Ga0099825_1007422_pt1 | contig 13350 bp, 10 predicted proteins | sample SiratroredBW_FD_76838 | JGI IMG/M metagenome (GOLD analysis project Ga0099825, IMG submission 76838) | Root nodule microbial communities of legume samples collected from California, USA - Siratro red BW | ecosystem: Host-associated > Plants > Roots > Nodule | place: USA: California | collected... | reverse complement strand
TACACAGAACAGATTACAAAGAATGAAGATCAGGTGTAGAAGACTTAGCTTTGGTCCAGAACCAAAGTAGCAAGAACCTCACTTCAAGGATGCTTTAAAGATTCACGTTCTTGGAGGTTTCTTCATTTGAAAAGCTTTTACCAAAGTATGATCGCACAAAAGGGGCGCTATATCTCACTTAGAAAATCTCAAGGAATGCTTTTCAAAAGTTTTTGATTACTGAAAATGATAGTGCCCATTCCTTTAAATACCCAAATCAGTTTTAAAAACAACTTAACTGTCACAGTTCAATTAATTGAACAAACCATTCAATCGATTGAATTGACCGTTAGTTGACCCAGTCAAAGATTCCAGTTGTAACAGAAATAACTGTATTCCAGTTGTAACAAAAATAACTGTCACATTCAATCGATTGTTTTAGAAATTCAATTGATTGAAAAACCTTTCCCAGCAAAAAAACAGTTTGGGCTATTTTTATTAAAAATAGTTTTAATAAAAATATTTGTGAATCTTTTTAGCACCACAGGAATGATGAACCATGCCACTAATGATTAAGGACTAAGTTAATCACCAACACACAAACCCAACTAAGGACCAAGACCTAATCACCCAACCATCTTCATGTTGGCACAAAGTCTTCACTTGAACAATTCTGGTCCAGGTTGGTTCCAACAAATTCTTCATGAGGCAGTCTTCATGAGCTCACGTGCTAGACATTGATCTAACATAGTCCAGATCCAATCCATCAGAAACTTCAACAAGCAATGGTCTTTATTGACTTTATCTAATCACATGCCTAGCCTTGGTGCTAACATTATCACTATCATAATAATTATAAATTTTAAAAAGATATTAATTATTATATTTAAAATAATAATAAATGTTTTTAGTATATCTATGTAAACAATAATATTATTTTTAACTATTCATAATTTTTTATAATATTAAAATAAATGTGAAGAATAAAATGAAATAATAAATTAAAAGATATATCATCAATATTGAGAACATAATTTTTAAAAACAAAATAATTGCTATAATTTATGAGAAGAAAACAAATTGAAGACTTTTTCCTATTTAAAGGATTTGTTTGTTAACAAAGGAATTGTATATTTATTTAGAGAAAATGAGTTCATGAATTTTTTTGTAACTAAGATTTGAAGTGGGACTATAATATTTGTTAATTATTATTATAAGGAACGTTTGGATCGAAATCTTATAATATTTGTTCCATTAATATTCTCATTAGGTCGATTTTTTTCTCTGTTGCTCCTGTGAGAAGGAATTATTCATAATTGGACTGGGATGAGATAATAATTAACTTTTATTGGACTCATGTAATTTCCATTTTACTTCATTAAAAAATCATAGGAGCAAGGCTAAGCCTTCCACAAACATTTAACTTTATCCTTCAATAACTCCTTCAAATAGTTCAAGTTACCTTACAATTTTCTTTACAATTTTGTTAAGTCTTTAAATATTGTACATCGACCACAAGTGTCTTTAAATAATATTGTGAGTGGACCACTGTTATTAGTAAAACTTCAAGAGACCATCATGAAAATTTTGAATATGATTTTACCGTTCACCATCATTAAGAATGTTTATAATTTAAATAAATTGAATACTTTTACTAATGTTCGTATAAATACATAGTACTTTGTTCTTTAACTTTACCTCTCTAACAATGTCCTTCTAAAAGTTCAAAACTACAATTATAATTCTACAGTGTATGCTGAAATGTATCTTGAAATCTTGTGTTCATCATTGTTATTAAAAACTTTAAGAAATATTGATGAAAATTTTATTCTAATTTTCATATAATTAAAACTATATAATATTAATTTTGATAAATTAAAAGACATTGTTTTATTGATACGGTGATGTCAACTTTTTAAGAAATTTGTTTTAAGCATATAACAGTAATATATTTTCTCACAAATTTGTTATAACGTATATGCCAGTGTCTTTTCATAACGAATTTATAAGTCTAATTTTATCAGTTGATTATCAACAATATTTTATAATATTTAATTTGCTTGATTTTCTTTATATATATATATAATTTTATATTAAAATATAAGATTCTTCGTTATAATTTAAATTCTAAAATAAATATGGTATATAAAAAAATGGTAAAGGAAAAAGTAAACAAAAAAAAATTGAATGAAGAAGAAAAAAATTTAGGAAAGAGAGAGAAAATAGGAAAAAAAAAAACGAGAAACAATAAAAAAGAAAGAAGAAAAGTAAAAAGATATATTATCAAATACCTAATACCTTCTCATTGCTATCAGAGTGATATGGATTCTAATGGATTGGGATGAGACAATAACTCATCCTTATTGGACTACGACTATTGGAATCCACAGCGGCAAAGTCACTCTTTAACTTTACTCTCCAACAATCTCCTTCTTCATTCTTCAAATAGTTTAAGGTCATAGTTACAGTTCTCACCTCTGTCTCTAAATATTCCAGCATCGACCACCGTACCGTTATTCGGAAAGCTTCCAGGAAAGTGGTGTAGAAGAATTTGAATCTGATTGTGCTGGTCACCACCAACAAGTATGCTTATAATTTAAAGAAATTAAATTATTTTAAAAATTTATTTATAAAAATTTTCTTAGTATACCTATAGTGATATCTTTTTATTCTTTTATAGATATTTTTTTCTTAGATACTAGTACAATAATAGTTTTTTTTTTCTTAGATTTGATATGTAAGTGTAACATGTTCTCATATCTAATATCTAATATGTATATAGTGGTGGTGAAGTCAAAGTGTTGTTGGTGGAGGATGTTATTGATGAAGTTGTAGGGGGTTCAATAAGTGGTACTGCATAGAAAAACTCTTTTATTAACTATGGAGTTCATTCGTCTATTAGAGCGCTAGATAAGCTCATTGATTTACAAGACCAGGGAGTTTTCAAATTTTTCTTGGGGAGTCGACGAACATAAGGATAAAGGATTCGGATAAGGTTTCTGAAGAGAGGAGTCTTTGGGGGATTGCCAAAGAGATTGGTATTGTATGTCAAGAAAGTGAAGACAATATCATCCAAAAGTTCTCAGAGATGGAAGAATGGGACAGTATATTGCTGCGTGAAGCGACATGTAAGGAGGGATTTTTGTTTTCATGAAGCTGATTAGTATTAATATAAGGGGTTTGGGCAGAGATATCAAGTGGAAGTATATCAGAGAGCTTATTAGTAAGGAAAAGGCCGGAGTGTTGTGTGTGCAGGAGACTAAGCTAGTTAGGCTGGATGACACTATGTGTTACAATATTTGGGAAAGTAATGATATCATTTGGGTTCATAGAGGGGTTGACAGAGAAGGTGGGGCATTTTGACCATGTGGCATAACAAGGTGTTTAAGTGTGAGTCGTCTGTGGAAAGTAAAGGTTTTGTTCTCGTCTTGGGTGACTACTATTGTAGAGGGTCAGGCGCAGTTGTGAAGGTTTTGATTATGAATATCTATGCACCTTGCTCCAATAAGGATAAAGTTTTTCTTTGGCAAGAAGTTGAGAACAAGTTGGCATTCGCAAATTGCAGTATTAGATACGTAATCGGTGATTTCAACTCAGTCACGAAGGCATCTGAAAGGAAGGGCATGAATTGTGGGGCGGTGAATAATAGTTATAATGCTAGGTTCAGCGAGTTTATGGACAGGTGTATGTTGAAGGATATTCCAGTTGTGGGGAGGAAATTTAATTGGTACATACCTAATGGTACAGGGAGAAGTAGATTAGACAGGGTTATTGTATCTGATGAGTGATTATTGCAGTGGCGAGGCTCTAAGCAGTATGTACTTAGTAGACAGGTGTCTGGTCATTGTGTCTTAGTGGTCAAAAACAGTATTATCTACTGGGGCCCAAAACCTTTTTGATCTTTTGATGTATGACAACATTATGATGGTTTTAAAGAGGTCGTAAAAGAAGTTTGGGTCAACACCCCTGATTGGGGAAATGCATTGGAAGATGTCAAGAACAAGTTCAAGAGATTGGAAGGTGAGATGAAGCAATGGTACTCAGCTGTCGATACCAGTGCTAGGATGAGGAAGAGAGAGTTAGTAGCCCAGATAGAGGAGCTTGATAAATGTGATGACAACGACATTTTGCGTGAAGAGGAGAGAATCTTGTGTGGTGACCTGTTAAGCCAATTGAGAAGAATGGAGGAGAAAGAAGAGGCCATGCTCATGCAAAAATCTAGAGTGGAGTGGATTAAAAGTGGAGATTTAAATTCCAAATTTTTCCATTCTAAGCTGAGATGGAGGAGGGGTAGGAACAATTTAGTGGGCATTTGTATCAATGGAATTTCGTGCGATGACCCACACCGTGTCAAAAGCCATGTTAAACAGTTCTTTGAAAGAAGGTTCGAGGCCTCTTCGGAGTGTAAGCTCAGGCTAGATGGAGTTACCTTCAGTACTATTATGGAGGGTCAGAATGCTTTGTTGTGTGGTATTTTCACTGAGGCAAAAGTGTTTGAAACTGTGAGTCAGTGTGGAAGCTCAAAGTGTCCAGGGCCAGACGGGTTCAACTTCTTCATTAAGAGTAACTGGGAGATTATAGATAAGGATGTTGTCAGAGCTATTCTCTTCTTCCATAGCACTGGATATTTACCAAGAGGTTGTAATGCTTCTTTTATCACATTGGTTCCAAAGAAGGCTAACCCATCCAAGCTGAATGAGTTTAGGCCAATCTCTCTAGTCGGTTGTATTTATAAAATTCTCTCAAAGGTTTTGGCGAATAGGTTGAGGAAGGTGCTACCTAGTGTTATTGATGTTAACCAATTTGCGTTCCTTGAGGGGAGGGGTTTGTTGGACAACGTTCTGGTAGCAAATGAAATTGTGGATTTCTTGAAGAAGGAAAAGAAGAGTAGGGTGATGGTTAAAGTGGACTTTGAAAAAGCCTATGACTCGGTGAACTAAAAGTTCCTTTATTACATGATGGACAGACTTGGATTTAGTCTTTTATGGATTGAATGGATCAAAGCATGTATGGAGTCGGCTTCAGTCTCAGTATTGGTGAATGGCAGCCCTATGGAGGAATTTAAGCCAAAGAGGGGTCTTAGGCAAGGCGATCCGTTGGCGCCTTTCCTCTTTCTTATAGTAGCAGAGGGCCTTACAGGGCTGATGAGGAATGCTAGGAGCGCAGGCATATTTAAAGGCGCCGAGGTGGGCAGTCAGAGAATGCAGGTCGACGTTTAGCAATTTGCAGATGATACGTTATTCTTTTGCAATCCTACGTATCACAATGTGTTGGTTATTAAAGCCATGCTGAGATCCTTTGAGATGGTGTCAGTACTTAGGGTTAACTTTCATAAGAGTACAGTTGGAGTTGTGAGTATTTCTGAACTAGATCTATGTGTCTTCTCAAAATGTCTGAATAACAGGTACATGGGCCTACCTTTTAAGTACCTTGGTATGCCTATTGGAGGAAACCCTAGGAGAAGTATGTTCTGGAACCCCGTGGTAGATAAGATCAGGTCTAGATTATTGAGATGGAAGGGGATATTGCTCTCTATGGCAAGTAGGTTATGTTTGATTAAGTCTGTTATCAGCGCTTTACCCTTGTCCTACTTTTCCTTTTTCAAGCACCTATCAGTGTTTGTAACCAGATTAGACGTATTCAGGCACAGTTTCTTTGGGGCTGGGGCCATGAGAGTAGGAAGATTGCTTAGGTAAAGTGGAAGCAGATCTGCAAGTCGGTTGAATATGGTGGACTAGGTATTAAGCATATCAGGTGTTTTAATGATGGATTGCTTGCTAAGTGGAAATGGAGGTTAGGGACTACTAAGGAGGGCTTATGGTGGAAAATCCTACAAGCTAGGTATGGGTGTTGGCAGGATATGGGTGTCTCTTCAGGTTCCAGTAAGGATTCTGTGTGGTGGAAGGATCTGATCAGGGTCTGTAGTAATGTTGTTTAAGGGAATTGGTTTGATAGTAGACTCCAATGGTGTATCGGAGATGGTCGGTATGTTAATTTTTGGAGTGACTGGTGGGTGGATGACAAAGTGATGAAAGATAAGTTCCCAAGGTTGTACTCTATTTCTTTAAATAGAGATAGTATGGTAGGTGACGTTGCTAAGTGGGATGGTGGTAGGACCTCTCGTTGCACAAATTGGAACCTTTGCTGGCGAAGAGAGAGGTTCGAATGGGAAAAACACCTTGAAGAACAATTGTTGACCGTGATCTCAAATGTTTTGTGGGATGTCAGGAGAGAAGATAGACTGGTGTGGGTGGGTGAGGATAACCAGGAGTACATAGTTAGGTCTAGATATAACATCTTGAACGGTGAGAGTTCTATGCAGTCTTCAGCGTCGTTCAAGTTGTTGTGGAGTTTAAGTGCTGCTCCTTCTACGGTCGTGGGTGCGTGGAGGTTATTACTAGATAGATTGCCAACTAGACTTAACTTAGCACGAAGGGGAGTTTAGTTAGCTAACCCGCTTTGTCCTATGTTCCAGGATGGTGTTGAATCCACTGATCATTTGTTTAATACTTGTATTGTGGTACAACAAGTGTGGGACCAATGCAAAAGGTGGATTGGGAAGGTGGGTGTCAAACATCAGGCCACTCTTGTCAATTTTCAAAGTTTTTGCTTATTGGGCCAAAAGCAGAGTGTTAATAGAGCATGGAAAGGGTTGTGGGTAGCCATTGTATCAGAAGTTTGGTGTTACGTAAATAAGGTGGTATTCAAGGGTGGGGTTGTGGATGCTGATGAAATCTTTAGTCTAGCTCATTTTAAAGGCTGGTTATGCCTAAGTATAAGATGAAGAGGACCGCATTTTCTTATTCGGATTTGATTTTCTCTCTGGTGCAATGCCTCCAATCATTAGCTTAACAACTCTTGAGGTTTAGTTGGATGCCCCCTCCCTACTATGTTTGTGGCTCTATTTTTGTTTGTATTTGGTGTGTCTTCTTCTTCCTGGATACTAGTTCTGTTCTTTTTCAGGTGCCCCTAGTATCCTGGTTTTTGATCTGTTTAGTAGAGGGTCTTTCTGTAGGGATTGATATTTTGATAGATGTGACACTTTTTCTTGGATAGGGTGTGTTGTACAAGGGTTGGAACACCCCTTAAGTGTTCCTTTTATTTTATTCATTCTTTGCTATTAAAAAAAAAATCTAATATGTATATTATGTTTTCAAATCTTATTTGTGTAGAGTATAGATCTGATTTGTAAGTATAGTGTATTTTCATAGTTGATCTCTTAGCGTATCATGCTTGTAGATTTGATTCATATGCCTAATTCATTTTTTGATATAATCAGTAATGTATTTTCAGATTTAATCGGGAAACGTAGTGTGTTTTCATATCTGATTTATGAATATAATGCATTTTTAGATTTGATCCGTGAGCATAACACATTTTTCGATCTGACATGTAAGCCTAACACATTTCTAAATTTGGTTTGTAAACATAACGCGTTTTCAAATCTGATTTGTAAGCGTAATACGTTTCTATATTTGATCCATAAGCATAATGTGTTTCTAGATCGGATATGTAAGTATATCACTTTCCCATTCCAGATCGGATTTGTAAGCATATTGCATTCTCATTTTAAGTATATCGCATTCCCAATATGATCTCTAAGCATAATTCTAGATATGATTCTTAGATATATAACAATATCATTTTCTAGACAATATGATGCATGGATACAATATGTGATACACTTTATGAAAATCTAAATTAAAATCATTTTGCTAAACATTGTCAAAATAAAATATTATAAATTATTTTCATAAAAAAAATTAGTATTTTATTAGTATTTTGTATACTAGTAATGTAGCGTAGTGTTTCCATGAGACCTATAACAATAATATAGTAGGTCTATACTAGTAATGTATTTTTTTTAGATTTATAATAATAACTTGACATTTTTTAGATATATAATAATAATATATCAGTTCTCAAATCTATAAGAGTAAGTTCTCACATGTTTATACCAGTAACATAGCATCTTTCTTAGATATATATATATATATAATAATAGTGTAACGTTTTCTAGATCTATAATACTAACATATTGCTTCATAGATCTATAATTGTTGCGTAGCATTTTTTATATCTATAACAATAACATAACATTTTTCAAATACATATCAATAGCTTAACATTTCATATATCAATAGCTTAACATTTCATATGTAAGAAGGAATTTTATATTACGGATTAAAAGAAGATAATAATTCGTTCTTATTAGACTAATGTCATTACCTTTCTACATTATTGAAAACCCATAACAGCATCGGTAAGTCTTCTATAAGAGTTTAATTTTATTCTCCAACAATCTCTTCAAATATTGTACACATCATTGTGTCGTTTATCACCAACAAATATATTTATAATTTAATTAAATTGTTTATTCGTAATAATATCCTTATAAATATCTAATATCTTCTTATTATTGAAAACCCATAACAAAAGGAAGTCGTTTAACTTTACCCCTTCAACAATTTGTTTCATATAGTTCAAGGTGACAATAAAATTTAAGAAATTATAATGGAAAAATTAACATGATTTTGATATAATTAAAACTACATAATGAAACTTTAAAAGATAAACTTTTGTTAAATTAAAGGATATTGTTTTGCTGATACGGTGATATCATGTTTTAGACTTTCTTTTAAACATATAACAGTAATATATTTCAACAAATTTGTTATAACATATTCATATCACATATTATTGTGTCTTTTCATACAAATTCATAAGTCTGATTTTGTCGTTGATTATCAATAAATACTTTTATAATATTTAATTTGTTTAATTTTTTTTCTATATATATATATATATATATTAGTATAAAATTATATATAATTTTGTACTAAAATATAAGATTCTTTGTTATAATTTAAATTCTAAAATAAATGAGATGTATAAGAAAAAGTGAAGAAAAAAAGTAATGCGAGAGAAAAACTTAAAAGGAAGAAGAGAGAAGTTTACGAAGAAAAGAGAGAAAATAGGAAAAAAAGAAAAATGGAGTGAACCCACTTATGTATAACATATAATTTCTATTTTAGATAATGAAATATGGAAATGAAATCTATATACTAACTCTTTAACTTGTTGATTGTTCTGAAATGCTATATATAATAAGTGAAGATGAAATAAATCAGTTATATATAATCTATCATTAGAAGTCAATTTGTTCAGGTTGAGTTAATAACAAAGACAACTCAAATTAATTATGTGTTTTGTTCGTCACCTGAAAATTTGATTTACAACAAAAACTTTGATTTTCTTTTTAAGTCTTGACTAAGAATTTTTTTCTCTAGAATAATCTTTTCTAGTGCTTCGGTACTTGTATATAAATTAATTTTCACTATGTACAAAAAATAATCTAATCAAGTAATATGAATAATAGTATGCTCTTCACATTAAATTATGTTTGACCAGTAGAGGCCATGTTTATGAGTTATGATATATTCGCATATATTTCTTATAATTTAGTGACTTGTAAGTGTTCACAATATGGAATATATTGTTTTTATATTATTTTTATGTTGATACTACATTTGAATTTCTTATTTTAGCGTGTGTATTTTATTTTTATAATTATTATATTCATTTTTGTATATATTCATAAAAAATATTTATAAAGAATAATTTTAATTTATTTCTTTTATTTATGTGTTAATTTTATGTTCACTAAATCATATAGTCTAATGTGTTTTTTCTTTGTAAACTTTTCTTATCTTTTATATCTTACCTTATTTAAATTCTAACATTTTATAAATAAACTGAATAAATACAATGACTTTATATATATATATAGTGACAGCTTAAAGTTTTAGGAGGTCTAAAGAGAATAAAAAAATGAAGTTTTTTTTAAATTAATAAAATAATTAAAATTATGATACTTTTATCTAAAATTTATTTTTCGAGCTTGTTGTGATGCAAAATTATCTATTAAATTATTATAATTAATTTCATTTAAAGAATATTTTTCACTAGACAATAAAGCTAATTTGTTTAATCTTTGTTGAGGCAATAAAGATTTTATTAGTTTAAGTTTTGAAAAACTCCTTTCAGTTAAAGCTACTGATATAACATTATTCTATATATGCATTTGGAAACGAATTTATTCTTTTTATATAAGAATGTCAATTGGTTTATCATTTTCCAATCCTATAATCTCCTTTAAGATATTTAAAATCTAAGCCATCAATAACCAATCAATTATCATGTTTCAAATATGTTTCCTTCAAAGAAGACTCACCTGTATTTTCTAATTTATTTTTTTGTTTATTTTTATAAATTTATCCATAGCCCCTTTTTGTAAAAAAAAGTTCAACTTTTTTTTTTTAAGTTTTGAATAACCTGATTCAAATTTTCTAGTTGTCATATTTGTATATTTTTATATAAAATTAAAAATTATAATATATATCACACTGAATATAACTTATAAGTATATAAAATAAGTCTAAGTTAAAAAGATAAAACTGATTGTCAAGACAATAAACTTGATCGTAGAGTCTCAAGTCTCTTATTATGATATTATCTTTCGATCTTGTCCTTTGGTATGTCTTTAAATATAATTTGTAACTTCTAAATTCTCTTCCTTGAATCTGCACAAATTATTTTAAGATTAATTGAAAACTAATGAAAAAAAATTGACGAATCTTACATTATTTTTACCTAATATTGATGCACTCAAAAGAAGCCAGAGTGAACACAAACCCTTCTTCAATCAATCAATATATTGCTCAAAGTCTAAGTAAACACACCTACATAAATGCACAATATAGAATAATGAAATATGAAATGAAACAAATTTGAATTTGAAAACAAGTTGAAATAATATTATGGAAGGAACAAAGAGACAGAGGAAGAAAAGAGATAAGTGAAGAAAGAAGAAGAGAAGAGGAAGAGTCGGACAATGATATGACATATAAAGAGATGATATCAATCCGTTGGAATATAGGGAAGAGATAAATTATAAAGTTTTGAAAAGGATTCCTTGACTGTTCAATTGTTTTTAAAAAATATTATTAATTTATTATAAAAAGTTTCAAGAATATTATTCATTAAATAATATTTACAGTACGAACATAAATTTAAAGTCATTAAATAATATTTATAGCACCAATGTAAACTTAAAGTCAGTTAAAATATTTAAATTTTTAATTAAAATTTTGTTAATATAACTTTAAAATTAAATATTTTTTTTATTTTATAATAATATGTGAGTAAAACAGTTGCTATAAGACTTTAAACCACCCATATATATATATATATATATATATAAAAGTATATATGTCAATCATCAATGTATTATTATGTAAATAAATAATTTGTGATATTATACTATGTATCTTATTTTTTGTTTTTGTATTATTTTTATGTTGAAAATAGGTATAAAAGGAAAGAAGACTTAATATATATATCCTAATATATATCCAAAAATATAATCAAAATAAAAACCTACAAATGCTAAGAGATTTACGAAAAGAAATCAAATTAAAGTGACCATTAGAACACTAAGAGATTTAGGGAAAAAAACTAAACTTAAAAATAAAATATCTTTGAGTATAATAAGTTAAAATTTTACTTTTTTTAATCTTACCATCAATACATAATTGATATTGATGCAACTATCACAAGATTATCATCATTTATCGATGAATAAATATAATTATCAGATCTATAAAATATCTTTGAAAGATCTTTGAAAGAGGTTAAATCTTAAAATATCTTAATTATTATATTTAAAAAAAATAACTTTTTTTATTTATTTTTAGTTTAAGATAATTATTATAATTTATGAAAAAAAGATAAATGGAAGGTTTTTTAATATTTCAAGGATTTATTTGTGCTGTACAAATATCCATGACCTTCTTTGCTCTAATAACTCATTTTTATTGGATTATTGTGATTTTATAAGTGTTTTTAACTTTAAACAATACCGTTCAAATAGATAGTTTAAGGTTAAATCTGATTTTACCGTTAACTAATAAATATGTTTATAATTTAAATAAAATATTACAATATCCTTATAAACATAGAAAGAGAAGAGTAAGTTCTAAATTTCTCAGTGACTATTGACATCTTTATACATCTTTCACTCTTATAATTAAAACTGTATAAAATATAATGAAACGGGAAAAGATTAACTTTAATAAATTAAAAAATATTATTTTATTAATATGACAATATCATCTCTTAGTTTTTCTTTAAAATATATATAACAGCAATATATTTCCACAAGTTTGTTATGACATATATAACAACACTATATTTCCACAAATTTGTTATGACAAGTTCATATCAGTATTATAGTGTGTTTTCATAACAAATTCGTGAGTAGTCAGTATTATAACGTTTTCTCATAACGAATTCTTGAATAGATTTTGTCCATTAATTATCAATAAGTATTTTAATAATATTTAATTTGTTTGATTTTTGTTTATATATATATATATATATATATATTTTGTATGCTGTCAGAGTTGAATAGATTATACAGAATTGGTATGAGAACTCATTATTGTTATTATTGTGATTCAACTATTATACTATTGAAACTCATATCGGCCCGTCATCATAAGAATTTTTAATATATCAATGTAAATGTTTTTAATGTACGTAAACAAGAATATTATTTTTAAAGATATATTATTAGAGAGCGTAATTTTTAAAAACAATAGTTTAAAATAATTGCTATAATTATGAAAGAAAACAAATGAAAGATTTTTCTCTACTTCAAAGATTTGTTTGTTGACATAGGGATTTTATATTTATTTGGAATGAGATAATAATTCACTATAACGACATAAGATTTTAAGTTTATTTTCAAGAATCCTCTAAATATTGTACCTGATTTTGTCGTTCATCATCAACAATCATCTATAATCACCTACAAGTATCTTTATAATTTAAATAAATTAAATATTTTTACTAATGTTTTTATAAATACTAATACGTTTTTATTATTGGTACGATAATATAATTTTTTAGTTTTTTTCTTAAATATATTATAACAATAATATATTTTCACATATTTGTTCTAACATGTCAATATTATAGTGTAATATATTTTCACAGATTTGTTCTAACATGTCAATATTATAGTGTTTTTTCATAACAAATTCATGAGTCTGATTTTGTCTCTTGCTTATCAATATTTTCACAATATTTAATTTACTTGATTTTTATTTGTATAAGAATATATATATATATATATATATATATATATATATATATATATATATTTTTATTATATATAATATTTTTTTTTATAATTTATATATAGTAAATAATATTTTTTATATATTTATATATATATATTTTTTTTTTTATTTTTATTTTTTTTGTTGTACAATGGTTGGAACTCTTTGGTGATAAGAGAGGAAAATG
>Ga0099825_1007420_pt1 | contig 13354 bp, 6 predicted proteins | sample SiratroredBW_FD_76838 | JGI IMG/M metagenome (GOLD analysis project Ga0099825, IMG submission 76838) | Root nodule microbial communities of legume samples collected from California, USA - Siratro red BW | ecosystem: Host-associated > Plants > Roots > Nodule | place: USA: California | collected... | reverse complement strand
TGGTCAATTTACCAATGGAATAAAACTAGTGGTAATTATTGACAAATTTACCAATAGAAAAATTCACGTCAAAACATTTTTCGTCGGTTAATCTTCTAGTAAATTGGACATCAATTCATCCACAGAATTAATGTTTTGGTAAATCCGTCCATCAAGTTACGACCAATTTACCGACGGATTTCATCCATTGGTAAATCATCCGCCAAGTAACCAGTGAATTTTGTCGGTTATAATAATAAAAAACAATAATAATAATAATAATAATAATAATAATAATAAAACAACAACAACAACAATAATAATAATAATTGTATTATTATTTTTAGTTATTTTAATTGTAATAATAATAATCACATTTTGATAATAAGAATAATAATTATCATGATAATAAAATTTCTTTTGTCTAATTATTATAGATTTTGTCAATAGGATTTGGGTTTAGTAGATGACATTAATAAAACGTTTAATAAAAGTAATGATAATAGTAAAATAATAATAATAATAATAATTTTCATAATAAAATAATATTCGTAATATTTATCTACAAATTTATTGATGAATATTTTTTTCAGTAACTCTCATTTACCTTCGAGTTTTGGGTGTTATTGTAGGATTTTTTTTCGTCGATAATACCAATCTTTTTGTAGTGGAAACTTAAGATTTGGACTTGCTAGAGATAGTATGAATCTTTATGGAAACTTAAGTAGTAAGCATAGTTCATGGTCTATTTTGTTAGTCATTTACAACCTATCTCCTTGGTTGTGCATGAAAAGAAAATGTATTATGTTGTCTATGATGATTTCTGGACTAAACAACGGGAAATGGCATTGATGTGTATCTCAAGTCTTTGATTGATAATTTCAAAATGTTGTGGGAAACCTCTGTGGATATCTTTGATGCATATTGGGAAGATAATTTTTGTTTGTGTACAATGTTGTTTGTCTGGATATCATTATGTGTGCCCTATGTGTGAAGAAAACACTATTTATTCTCAATTGAAGCATGGGAAAAAATCATGTACACTAGGTACCGAAAGTTCCTTGCTCATAGTCATCATTATCGTAGAATGAAAAAGCATTAACACCCCGCAATGGTGAACAAGTATATGAGCAGGTGAAAAGTATTAACAATGTGTTTGAAAATCATCAAAGAGGAACATTTAGAAATGGATGGAGCACTAATGTTTTGAAAAAATTCAAGTGCATTTAGAGGAAATGATCACTTTACTCCAAGCTTCACTCAAAGGTTTGATGTTCCCTTAGTTTTTGATGGACCAATAATTGTGACTTTCTTTCTGTCCCGCCCCCCCTCCCCCTTTTTCTGATATCTTGTAATAATCCTTTGATCAACCTTTTTCTACCTACAATGTAATGTAAAATATTATTAGAAGCTTAATGTATAATTAAGAACATGGAAGACAATGTATAATAAGAAGTAAGGATGTAAGATATACCCATTTATATACATATATGTAAATATGTGTGACAGGAATAAATGTAAAATAAATCCAAGAATAATTCAATATATCATTTAGCTCGTTTTCAGGTTAGGTTAGACTTTTTATTGAAATTTTAGTTGAAAGTATTATTGTATTGAAAACTTTATGTATTTCAAGTTTTAGTTTAAAGCCAAAACCAAATGTATTTAAAAAAGTCCAGAATTTACATCGACCTATATTACACTTATTTACATATGATGTGTTGGTGTCCGACATAAATTTGAAGTTCTTACATCAATCTTTGAGTTCGACGTAAATTTACATCACCCACATCCATGTCAAAGTGTTACCTAATATAAAAAGCCAAAAATATCCAATATAAAAAGTCACTCATGTAACAATAATAATTTCATAATAAATTAAATGTATATTATAAATCTCAAGAAAAGAAATGATAATTTTGTCATGGTTTGATTTAATTCTTCAATTTTTTTTCAATATTCTAGTTTTATTCTTTTCAATTCTAGTTTTTACTTGCAATTGTCTTTTATTTGATAGAAATATTGAAATTTGAAATGATTAATTTGTATTAAAAAAATTATTTATTTCCTTTCACCAACAAAATTCGAGGAAATATAGTATTTTGACAAACATGATAATAACAATTTTTTACTTTTAATTAATTTTGATTTTTCAAATGATATATTACTATGAATCTTATGCTGATTTAATTAAATTTAAAATAAAATAAATAAAAATAAGCTATTTTTAGGTGTATTTATACTTTCATTATATTAACCAATGTAATTATTAAAAAAAATTAATCTAATTGTACTATCCTCCTTTGGATGATAATATCTCAACTAGCATTTAGAGGTGTGTAATTTTTGTACTTGCTTATATGGCTACTCATATAAAGCTTGTGTGTTATTCGAAGTGGAGGTAGGGAAGATTGAGCAAGAGTAGAAGTTTTCATCATCCTTTTTCTCATGCTCAAGTTTTCCTCTATGTTGATATATCATGTTATCCAATTGCGAAGCTTGTCCATGTTGGCAAGTGGATCAACATATAGTGTGTCAAGGAATTTTCTTGGTCAGAGTTCTACTAAGAGTATATACATAGCTACCGTCAGATGTTAGTATAAAATATTGATGGTTGTCCTAACAAATCGAGTCATATATTGTTAAAGAGACTCGATACCCCCTTATCCAACATTATGTAGGGATGTCGAGGTTGTGATCATAGGTTTCCAATTGGAAAACTGAGTTGAGAACCTTGCACAAAAGGTGTTGAGTGAATTTATTGAATTTCTTAACAATGAATAGTATTATTCCAAGGTTGGTCCCTTAAGAGTGGTTGGAAAAAGCCTGCAATGTACTCCCAGATTTTTGGATAAGAGGAACATTTGTGTCAATTATGCCTTGATACGTGTCTCAAAGTCTAATGATCCATCACACTTTTTCAAGGAAGGCCATTTCTAGATTTTGCGAAGTTGAGCCTTCATTACTTCAAGAGTGAAAGGGTCAAAACCAACGAGATTTCTTTTCATCGCCTCATTTAATGGGGTATGGGGGTTGAAATAACCTTAAAAAGTTGTTGTTGATCACATGCTCGTGATTCCTTTTGTGAGGAAGACCTTTGTGCTAGATTTAGAGGTCATTATGCATTGTTGGTTCGATCTGCAACCTGGGATTGGTTGTTGGTCTAAAGCAACTATGTTCACATAACCACCACTACTTTGTAAGATCGGCCAGTGTGCATTGATCATCCTTCGTCCTTGTCAAGTGGTTTTTCTAACAGGGTTGGACGAGACTCAATGACCTACTCCTGCTCAGATTATTTCGGTCTTGGTTAAGGATTGCAAGTTGGTAATGAAGAGCTTGCAACTCGACCTGTTGTTGGTTTCTCACGAGCTCAAAATCCTTGTCGAATTTGACCTGCATACCAGCTATTGTATTTTGGATATTTTCTTCATTCTTTTTTAAGAAAACTCTTCATGTGTGTTTTAGGACTCATATAATTGAAGAGTCCATCTTAGGGTTTAATGAGGATGATGTGGTAGTTCGGATTCAAGTATCATAAAACTTATGGTCTGAAAATAATTTTACCTATAAACATCAAATGTTCTAACCAGAAAAGAGTGTGGTTTTCTTAAAGTAGAATCGAACCTCCAAATATTAATTGTCAAGTTGTTGACAAAGACTAAGGAAAGATTCATCTGCAAACGATTCTCTGACGTCCAAATTAGTAAAAGTTAAAAAAATATATAAGATATAAAGGTGAATGAAAAAATTGAGATACTACTATTTATAAACTTTTTAGACCTAAATTAAAATATCAAAATGTTAATAAATATAACTATTGAATCAGTTATAACCAACAATAATAATACTAATAATAATAATAATACTATTATTATTATTAGTATTAATATATATTGAATTTTTTCTAATTACAAATAATATTTTATATATTATCTCGTGGTATTCCTATCAATATTATTAAAAAGTGAAATATACAAAAACAAAAAAATTGCCCTCTACCAATATCTACATTTCTTGGAATATTAAAATGAATTTTGAAACTAATATAATTATTGAAATAAATAGGATAACATAAAAATATCCAAAAACAAATTAAAAGAAAAATGAATTTATTATTTACAATTATCGATATAATATGATAAAGAGGTAAAAATAAGAAAAATGTATTTTATGTATATATTATATATAGTAAAGGATAAATTTAATTAATAGTTTAAAGACAATATGATTAATTATAGGAATCTAGAAGTAGTTTATATGAAAAAAAAAACGTTATAATTTAGTAAAAAAAGATTTGCTTCATAAAAGCTATTAATTAGGTCAGATAAACTAACTAATACAAAAAAAATAAAAGTTGGCCGAAATATCATATCAAACATATTCCTACTATAATTAAATGGTATTCATTAATTTTACCTATATTTATGTAAAAAGAAAATATTTACAAGAAGCATACAAGACGTAGTATTTTGAATTGGATTGGAAGAGAAAATAAATTTTAGCCAAATAAAACTCAATAAAAATGAATTGGATTAACTTGGATTAACATATCTCTTAATATACAAATGTAAAATATTTCATTTTTATAATTAAAACCAAATTTTCTTGTGAAAAAATCACACATTATTGTATTATTGAATATGCGAGCAATACATTTTTATTGTTATCAACTTAGATTAATTAAACAATAAAAAATGGAAAATATAAATTTCATACATAATAATAATTAATAAAAAAATCCACCCCATTTGTTTGATTTGAATTTATCCTATTAGGAAACTCGAAGATATTTGTGGAGCAAAAAGAAGTAAAATGAGAAGGTTTGAAGAAATTATAGAAAGGAGAGGGTGGAAAAACCAAAATTGATAAGAACAAGGAGAATAGGAAAATGAAAGGAAATAAAAAGGAAAGAAGGAGATGGATTCCTTACCAAGAACGCATCTGTTGGCTTTGGGTTGGGAGCTAGGTTTGGTCGTGTGAGACGACTTTGTTGTGTGGATAAGAACAACCTCTTTTCTCTCTCATACACACTCTGTCTTGTTTTTTTCTCTCTCTCTCAAACATCTTCTATTCTACCGCCTCCAAATCCTACAAGAACCCATTCCCTCTCACACCGCCTCAGAATATCACTCTCCCTTCTTTCTCTTCTCTTCTTCATACCAACACACACTCCCCCACTTCCTCAAATTCACCGCACCACACTTCTCTTCTTCAAAACACTTCCTTCAAGCTGGCGTTCCAAAACCAAACAACCACTGTTCGAGAAATCAAGCCCAAGAACCGCAGAATCATGGTAACTCAATCCCCCACTTTCATTCAACTTCTTCTTTCATGCATCTTCCCTCCACTTTCTCACTCTTTTCTTCTTGTTCTGTTCAAAAGTGGCACCAATCATTCTTCTGCTTTCTGGGTCTCATTCAAATTTTCATTTTTTTTGAGAAGGGTTCTGGAGGCCCTGATGACGAGGACAACCGGTGGCCACCGTGGCTGAAGCCTCTGCTCAAAGAGAGCTTCTTTGTTCAATGCAAGTTGCACGCTGATTCACACAAGAGCGAGTGCAACATGTACTGTTTGGATTGTATGAACGGCGCACTCTGCTCCCTCTGCCTCGCTTACCACAAAGATCACCGTGCTATTCAGGTTCCTATTATCAACTCTGTCTCTTTCTTTCTCAGCTTCTGACACACTTCTGATCCTCCACTCATTGTTGTTAAAAACTATCACTTTTCCTTTTGTGGGCGTGTTAGATTCCTTCTTTTTCTGGAACTTTGTTAAAAAGTCCCATCTTTTCCCCTTCCCTGCTAGATATTTGAACTGTCATTAATTGGGTTCCGATTTCAATTTCGTATGTGCCCAATTATTAACTGTTTTGGGTGGTTAATTAATTCCCTTTTTTTTTTCTTAATTTCCACGCTCCTGCTTTTAACAAGTCCCGTAGTGGGATGGGTAAAAGTCACAACCTTGAAACCAAAAGATGTATTTTTCAATGCAACAAATGGCCATTCCCTTCTAATGTGCTCTGTTTTTTTTTTTTTTTTTTACAGATAAGAAGGTCCTCATACCATGATGTGATTAGGGTGAACGAGATTCAGAAGGTGTTGGACATTACAGGAGTCCAAACCTATATTATCAACAGTGCAAGGGTTGTTTTCCTGAATGAGAGGCCTCAGCCAAGGCCGGGTAAAGGAGTCACCAACACTTGTGAAGTCTGTGAGCGTAGCCTTCTTGATTCATACCGTTTCTGTTCTCTTGGTTGCAAGGTAAATATTCACTCCACACAATGCCATCCATTGCTTGAGAAAAATGGGTTTCCTTTTTCAATCCCTTTTTCTTTGAATTAAAAACCATGACATTGATATTGATATATTAATAATATTATTACACCAAGGTACCATTTTGTTTATGTTGGTTTGCTTTGTTTTCAAGCCAGCACTTGAATGGGTTTGACTTTTTCATTTATACCGATGAATGTTACTGTGGGTTTTCAATTAATTGCTCTGCCCAATATTTGAATTTTGGATTTTCAACATTGGCCGTGTTGATCTTTCAATAGTTGAATTGTCCATCTCTGATTCTTGATTTGAATTGTGGTATTTTTTTGAATTAAATATTAATGAATGCAAGAATGAATTGTAGATTGTGGGGACTTCAAGGAACTTCGAGAAGAAGAAAAAGTCAGCAACAATGGCATCAGACTCAGAGGATTCATACAGCAGCAACAGCAGCCATGGGAAGAACAACAGCAACAAGGTGCAGAGTTTCACACCGTCCACCCCACCACCAACTTCAGTTAATTACAGAACGGCCAAGAGAAGAAAGGGAATACCACACCGTGCCCCAATGGGAGGACTAGTGATAGAATACTAGACAGATAGTAACTCTAGGTTATTGCTGAAATGCCCTCATATATTTTACCTCAAAATGTAACTTTCTCCCTGCAGTTTCACCCGGTTCCAACACTCGAGCTTTTTGCTGAAAAAGGCCGGTGCTGGAAGTGTTCCCTTCTCTGTTCCTTACTTGTTAATAGTGTTTGTCCATATAGGAAAAATCCAATAGGAAGTGGAAAAATGTTGAGAAAGTAGAAAATAAGACATCTGTTAAATAGTTTGAGGAAAAAAAAAAGAATGGTGTAGCAAAATAAGTAAGTTCCTTTCAACCAAAGTACAAGACGGTGAGGAACATTATAGGTTTGGTTTCTAAAGCAATTATACTTAAGTTTTGGGGTTGGGTGTAAATAGTGCCTTGGTAAACCTGTGGGGTGGGGATGAAGACAGTGACATTGTACTCTTTCCAAATAGGTGGACTGTCTATATATGGAATGCTGCTGAATGCAGATATAATAGTAATAGATTTTATTAAATCTTGCGTCTAAATTCACTGCAATTACCATTTCCTGTCAATTACTTAATAGTACTCTATTGAAAATTTTTAAAACTAATTATTTAATCTTGAATTATTGAATGGCCATTATTATAGATTTTTTTATTAGATGACGGTAATTTAAAATGAAGATTCAAATAATTAGTAATATTAATTTAGTGGGTTTGGTATACAATTATTTCCCCTCATAATTTTTTATTCCTTCAAGTGAATTCTCTCATTTTAACTTGTGATTTTGGTATTGGTGGTGTCTAAAATCTTATGGGACCCACCTGAGCCGGTTTATTGGGGCTGGTCAATGTTTTGGTCATAGTTGAGTCCACGTGTCGTATTGTAATTGGAGGGAAGGAAAGTGGAAGGCATTGGTTGTCGAAAACAGAAATTAGGTTAGCCGCCCTGTATTGGGAATAAAAAAACAAGTAGTATAATTTTGTGGGCGGTTTGGTTTTGGCGGTGGGACCCGCATCAAGATTTGATCAGACGGATGGCATTGGTGGATAGTGGACGGCTGTGATGAGATGGATGTTCCCCAAATTGTGGATGAGATTATCCTGTTTCTATAATAGGAAGGTTTGGAATGTTATAGTTAGTGGGGGTATAAGTGATATTAGTGATCCCTTGGGAAAAGCATAAGTGGGTTTGTGGTAAAATGCAAAGCAGGGTGACAGTGATTAGGAACTTTCCTAGCTTAGCAATTTGTTGATGGGTCTAATCAAAGATAGTGGTGATGGAATCAATCTAAATGTAATCTTTCAGTGCTTGAGTTGGGTCTGCAAAACTTCAATCACATTAATCACGGATTTGTATTTAAGTTTACTAACTGGAAAAGTTCATGTCACCCCCTGAGAGAGAAAGAACCTGCTCATGTCAGAGTCAAGGGTTTATGTAATTTCAAATGTTTCCCCTAGAAGAATGTCCAAGATTTGTGGGAATTATTATGACTTGGTTAATTCATGAATGTTTCTTATATGGTAAGATTTCGTATAACCAATTCTAAATTCTTAGGTCTTTTGACCCGGGCTGGGTCATCTAAACACCATTCTGTACTTTTGAAATTTAAAGCAAAACATTATCTTATAAAAAGGTTTAAATTCACTTTTAACATCGAATGTATAATTTTGTTCATATAAAATTTCAACTATTATTAGTGTATCATCAAGTTCTTAACAGAAAACATGAAATGTAGAAAACATGAAATGTTGGTAAGTGATACCACTCACGAATTACTTCTTCACGTGATATATTAAATTTTAAGCGCTTGAAAAACATTTTTTTTTTCATTTCTATTAGTAATTATGAAAAATAGTAAGACAAATTATGCAAAATTACCCCTTAATAATGTTATATGGAAAATCACTGTTTACTAATGTACAATTAATTTGAAATTGTTATCAAATTTATCTTATAACAACAACTCTTTCCAAATTAAAATTTTAAGCAATTCATGATAAAGGATAACAACAAATATTTCCTAAACTTTTTCCATAAAATGTTTGTTTGACAATCACAAGTGACTGTCAATCCTTTGCCAACTGCATATATGGTAATTTTTTTCTACGTAGTTGAGGGGCATGTGTGGTATTTCGTAAAGAAGGACATTACAGGTTTTTTTCTTAGAAAGTTTGAAAGAAAATGTTGGGTTTCGCGGATGAAATGTGGAGAGTTTCTTTTAGAAAGTTTGAAAAAAGGAAAGGTTGGGTTTCACAGGTGGAATGTGGAGAGTCTTTGAGGGAAAAGGGAAAATCTTTTAGAAAGTTTAAAAGGAAATGTTGGGTTTCGCGGATGGAATGTGGAGAGTTTGTGAGGGAAAAGCTAAAACCTTCTGTTGAAGTTGCATGCGACGGACGGTGGGAAGTGGCGTGCGACGAACGATGGGAGAGGTGGACGATGATGACAAAACGTGGTATTTTTGTGTTTGTGGGTTTAGGAAAGAAGGCTGAAGTGTAGGAGATGTTGCGACCGCAACAGGTTGAGGTCATGGGTGTATTTAGATGGTTGTTTGGATGTGTGGTCAGAAAGTAATGCCCAGTTAAACACTTAAGTATATAAGGTTAAAGACTTAGAAGGTTCAAAGGTTTTTATGGGCTTTTCAGGACTGTCCATTCCTTAGTTATGATAGTGTTAGAAAATTATAGGATGATGGAATGATAGACCTGTTAACTCGTCCGAGAACTGAAAAGATGTGAAGATTTGAGCTTGGGAGGCCATGGGTGCACTTAAATGGTTGTTTGGATGTGTGGTCAGAAAGTGATGTCCAATTGAACACTTACGTATATAAGGTTAAACACTTAGAATGTTCAAAGGTTGTAGTGGGCTTTTGAGTACTGTTCATTTCTTACTTATGACAGTGGTAAGGAATTATAGGATCAAGTAATGGCAAATTTGTTTATTCGTCCCAGAACTAAAAAGATGTGAAGATTTGAGCTGGGAAGGCCATGGGTGCACTTAGATGGTTGTTTGGATGTATGGTCAGAAAGTAATGCCCGGTTAAACACTTAAGTATATAAGATTAAACACTTGTTCAAAGGTTTTTGTGAATTTTTCAATACTGTCCACGTAAGGCAAGAGTAGCCACGTAAGTGTCACGTGGGATTGTAACCTGGGTGTAATGTCACGTTAGGTTGTCAATCTATAAGCACTCTAATTATAAAATTCGAATTGAATATTTTAACAGTTCATTAGTAAAATGTTTTCTATGCTTATTTATTACTTATACATAAATTTAATCTTAATTTATTTTTATTATATTTTAGGATTTGTAATAAAACAAACATTTCAAGATATTTTTATTTTTCAATCTCTTTTAAGACTATTTAGTGCTTTAAATGACTAAACGCTTGGTTATATGTGTAATTATAATAAAAATGAATATTTGCCAATATTTTGTTACATACAATAATTAAGACAATAGATCACTCACAAGTTAAAGAAGAAGTTACATAAAATTTGAGGAGTTTAATTTGCAATTAGAAACTTTCATGACACAGAGCAAATTATTGTATTTTCAACAAATAGATTAAACAAGAAAATGAGTTATATGACTAAGAGATTTACACTCACTCCACAAATTAATGTGAGGAGTATGTTAATGATACTTTTCCTCCCACCTAAAATGGGGACTCTTGGAAAAGTCTCAAAAAGAAACATTATTCTACATAAAGTGTCTTTCTTTCTTAATTTCATGGTCATAAGAGACTCATTGAATAAGGAAACAATTGTGTGTCTAGTAATAATTCTATGGTTGCATTATATATTGTTATATTAATAAATAGAAACTATATAGAGACGTTATATAACAATATTATCTTTTTAAGAAAAGTGATGTCTCATTGTATACACATACTTTGATGTTTTAGAGATCGAAATAAAAAATCAATAATTAAAAATATCAGTTCATATAGTTATGGATAATGTAAGTTTATTCGAATATTATTTATTTTTAGTTTTGTTAACTAAATAATGATTTTATTTTATATCATTGTTAAGTTTTAAGTATATGTATGAATTATATATAAATGAGAAAAGTATAAAGATTCATGAATTATAAACTCATTAATCTTTTGAGTAACAAGAAATTTGAAATCCAGGCATACATCAACAATTACTTTATTACGGGAGTATGAGAAAATATATTTAGCATTATATAGTTTTTAATTAATAAACTATAATACATCTTTTATATTAATAATTGTTTTTTCGATGGATGCGTTATTGAAAACTATTTTGTTATATTCCCGAATAATCACAATGTTATATGTTTTAGTCTCCGTCCATTTATAAATAAATAGTAGATTAGTAATTGAAATAAGCTTTGTAACATTTTGAATATTAATTTCTATTTCAAATATAACATTTAGAAATAATAGACATATTGGAAGATTACATAAGATGATATGGTGCCACTCAAAGTATTTAATGATTGCAATAAGTTCTCGTGTATTTTTTTTAAAAATAATAAATTAGTAATAAAAATAATTTTTTTAACATCTATTACATTAATTAAGCATGTATAGTTATAATAGTGTCTTTTTATTGTTAGTGTTTAATTTGAATATAACATTTTGAAAGATAAATTAAGATTAAGATCACAAAACATGACATGAGTGCAATTCAATGTATTTAATTACATTAAATATACATTATTTATTTCCTTTTTTATATCAACTAAATGTATTAATTATATTCTTATTTTATAGTAATGTAATAAATAAACTAAAAACTATGAATAGATGAAGACCGTTATGTCGGTCAGGATTGAAAAAGGTTGGAACAGATAATTATATTTTACTAATTAATTAGTAAATAAATTTTTAGTTTACATATATGAAGTTATTTTGTTGTAGTATTCTTTGGTACACATTTGTTTGACTATGAAGAACTTGACTACATTATATCAATATGAATCATTTATTTTATTAATTTTTATAACAGTTGATATATTAGATGAATTTTAGACTTTTTAGTTGATTAATTATTTTCTTTCATTATAGATTTTTATGTTTTACAATATTTTACCTTTGCTAAACGTATTTAGAATAATTTTATATCTGTTATAATATTAAATATTTAGTTATTTACTTTTTCATTATGGTTAAGTTAATTTTATGCTTTGATTATGAATGATATTAAAATCATATAGGGTAAATTATAGGTTGCGAATGAGTTTTTGTATAATGCAAGTCAATTAAATTGAGGTAAAGGATATGCAATAGAATTATTGTTAAAAAAATTTAAACAAGTAAGAATGTTTCCCACAACCTATGACAAAAGCTCGAAGCTAATTTGTTGATAATGTTCCTCCTAGAGTAACACAAGTTTTGCTGAAAAATATCTTTTCAATGTTATATTCCAATCAGGTTTATCCTTTAAAACGCTACAAAGATATCCCAATAAATAGGATCATAATCAATAATTATCCTAATTGATAAAATATTTAAAATATATTTTAACTATAGAGATTGAAGATAACCAAAAAAATTTGTTTTTACTAGAATGGCAAGGATACAATTAGGGTCATGATTGATGGTTTGATAAAAAAAATAAAAAAATATCCCCATTTTAAGGCCCTTTGTATCCATATACAGAAAGTAAAACTTACTCAGCAATTTCAAATATTAGTGTATTGTTTTCTTAGGGGAGAGGGGACTTCTATGTAAATATAAACAGAAAATAATGTTAGTTGGTTAGTTAGTCAAATAGTTTTAATTAGGATTTTATGATTTTGGGATGGTTGTTGTATATTTTAATCATTAGAAGCATATAATAATAAAACTACTCTTTCATTTTTCAATCATCTTGTGTCGTATAATGATGGATTGAATTATGAAGTATATTTTTTTTTAACTTTTAAATATATCAATCATCTTTTGAATTATAAATTATTGATTTGGATTTGATACTTGAATTTATATTTTAATTTGAATGATAAGTAGGAAATATTTGAAACAAAACAATTTATGTATATATATAATTGATAACATGCATATATATAATTACATACTATGTTACTTAGGGATTAAACTATATGAAGTTATATATGAATTTCAAAAGTTGTAGATAATTATTATGAGACATTCACCTAAATTTTTTCGTAAATAATTAATTATTTCTTAGATATTTCAAATGTTTTGTATGAATTTTAATAGTATATTTTGTTGTTTTTTTTATTAATTTTATTTTTCTTTACCTTCCTTTTAAGTTTTTTCTTCTATAGTTATTTGTATGATAACCTTATTACATGGTAAAATATCTTGTTACATCCTATAGTAGCTTAGGAGTTAGGGTTTATTTGTGTTTAATCAGATTTTTAAATAAAATAAGTTTTTTTATCTAATTTAAAGATTTCTTGTTCTTTTCTTTATGATTTTATCATCATCTTGGTAGGAATAGTTGAAAAAAGTGATTTTTTTAACTTGATTCATCTCCTACTAAAAGTTGAAATTTAGTTATGTTAGGATATTTTGTTTTAAATCTCTAGATTTTGAGTGGTTTT